>Ga0315293_10000694_pt1 | contig 31587 bp, 29 predicted proteins | sample YL17G13_20_MG_FD_203071 | JGI IMG/M metagenome (GOLD analysis project Ga0315293, IMG submission 203071) | Sediment microbial communities from Yellowstone Lake, YNP, Wyoming, USA - YL17G13_20 | ecosystem: Environmental > Aquatic > Freshwater > Lake > Sediment | place: USA: Wyoming | collected... | reverse complement strand
TGTCATCTGGTAAAGTATCATTCATATATTTTACCAGTTGTTTGCATTTTTCGGTTGTTTCTGCCAACAAATTGGCTGCTTCATCTAGTTTCTCTCTTTGTCTTACACAATAACGATTGCCGTCTTTTGATGCAATTACACATTTCAAATTAAATTCGTCGGATTCATAATATATTTTTAAACACACAAGTAAGATAAACCCAACAAAAACATAAAAAAGTAGATTTTCATTCTTAAAGTTAAAGTTGAACATATATTAGTTTGTGATTATTTATTTATTTCGCAGTTACTTTTGTTTTGCGTTTGGTTTGTTCTCTCCTTTATTTTTCAACGTTTTATAAAAAAATACAAGAAAGAACGAATAAATAAAATATTTATTTAATATATAATGTCTAATTTAATTAGTGATTTTAAAAAAAATAAACTAACTAATCTTAATAATTCTTATAATAAAACAATTTTTTTATTAAATAAAAACTATAATAATGAAATTAGATATATAAATAGTCTACGCATTAATATTCGATTGAAACAATCCGCTATTAATAATATTAATAACAAATACAAACAAACAATAAAGAATGTTAAGCTATTTTTTGAAAATGAAATAAAAAAGACAAATATTATATCAGAACCAGCTCCTATTCAATTTACTTTACAAGCAAATAATAAAAAGGCGTTAATCATTGGAATAAATTATCTAGGTACATCTAGTGCGTTGAGTGGTTGCATAAATGACGCAAACTCTATAGAATCTTATTTAAAGGAACAGAATTTTACAAATATTAAAATGCTAACAGATGAAACTACTACCAAACCTACAAGAGAAAATATATTAAATGAAATAAAAACGTTACTTGAAACATCTAATGCAAATGATACATTGTTTATATATTATAGTGGACACGGTTCAAATACATTAGACAGAAATGGCGATGAGTTAGATAGATATGATGAATTGATTGTTCCATTAGATTTTAATTTTATAAAGGATGATGAATTAAAAACAATAATAAATACATACGGAAAATCCAATACAAATTTAATAGCATTGTTTGATAGTTGCAATAGTGGGAGTGCGCTAGATTTAAAATATCAAATATTAGAAAAATTAAATTATGATGATATTTCTGAAAATACGCAAACTGCGGAAACCCCTTGCAACGCATTCTTACTTAGTGGTTGTCGTGATGACCAATTTAGTCTTGAAACATTCATAAATAACAAACCGCAAGGTGTAATGACTTGGTCTTTTTTAGAAACCGTGCGAAATAATAAACCGCTAACCTGGAGAAATTTAGTAAAAAAAATGAGAGAATTATTAAAACCACAAAGTTATCAAATTCCTCAATTGTCAAGTGGAAGATTATTTAATCCTGATTCTGATTTTATATTATAAACCGAGGAAAATTTAAAATAAAATTGAACACGATTTTGTCATCTTGAAATGAAGCATAATCAATGTCCATGTTTTCAGAACATCCCAAATCCGCATTCTGGTCTAGCAAAAACACAAAAACTCCGAATGAAGTCGCTTTGAATTCACATAAAAAATTCTGGTTTGATTGTGAATGTGAGCATTCGTTTGAAAAAAGAATAAAAGATATAAATGTTGGAGGTTGGTGTCCTTATTGTTGTATTCCTTCTAAGAAATTGTGTAGTGAAAATAAAAATTGTATCAAATGTATTAATAAATCTTTTGCTTCTGTTGATTATTATAAAAATTGGTCTAATAAAAATATAGTTTCTCCTTTTGAAATTTTTAAAAATTCACATAAAAAATATTTGTTTGAATGTCCAAAATGTAAACATACATTTGAGCAAGAATTAAAACATATAACAAGAGGTAATACTTGTAACTATTGTGCTAATCGTATAATGTGCCAACAAAGTAAAAATTGTATTATTTGTTTTAATAAATCATTTGCTTCTATAGAAAAAAGTTCTTGCTGGTCAATTAAAAATAAAAAGAAACCAATAGAGGTATTTAAAAGTAGTGCTGAAAAATGTTGGTTTAATTGTGATAAATGTGGGAATGAATTTGATAGTAAAGTTTCTCATATTACAGATGGGTCTTGGTGTCCAAAATGTAGATACAAGACTGAAGAGAAATTTAATAAAATATTAATTAAAAAATATCCATCATTAAAATTACAATATAAAGTTGATTGGTGTAAAAATATTAAGCATCTGCCATTTGATTTTGTAATTGAAGATAAAAAAATTATTATTGAACAAGATGGAGAACAACACTGGAAGCAAGTGGCTAAATGGAAAACACCTGAGCATACTAGAAATAGAGATTTATATAAAATGAAATGTGCTAATGAAAATGGGTTTTCAATAATACGAATTTTACAAGATGACATATTTAAAGATAAATATGATTGGTTAACTGAATTATGTGAAAATATAGAGAAAATAACAATGGAAAATAGAGTTCAAAATATTTATATGTGTAAAAATAATGAATATAAATATTTTGATATTTAATTAATTTATTGTCCTCCTTGCCCGATTTCCAAAGGCGGTCGAATGTAATCACTCGTAATTGTGCTCTGGTTCCAGGGTCCCACATTAAGCTGTGGGTTAGGAGGTTCAGAGCGAATTTGTAGGTTAGCATTTCTCAAAGATTGTCCGACTGTGTCAATGCCGATATGGTATCCACTCTTTAGAAGATTTACATTTGCGAGTTCGCCCTTTCCAGCAGGGTTTAGTTGCGCCCATTCCCCATTAGAGTCTTTTGGCAATAGGTCAGCAGGGTTTTGAATACTGGGTTGAGAACAAGAAGAAGGGAGTCCTGGTTGACTTGTTTGAACTCCATTGGCTGATGAAAAGACTTCATTTTGTCCTAAAGGTTCAGAAGGACGCACATTATTATTTTGATATGCGCGGTTCATGTTTGAATCCATCCTTTCATTTCCAGCATTGCCTTTTGAATATAAATAGTTAACAAATAAATTCACACCATACACCAAAAGTAATAATACTACAATTGAGCCAACTCCGTAATCATTCCATATCTTTCTTAGAGAAATAGCCATTATATAAAATTAATGAATAAAATAAATTTCTAAACAATCATTCTAAATAAAAAGCTCACTTTCCGAAATATTGTCTATTTCATCGTCAAATTCTTCATCACTTCCATCAATTTTATCCAACATATATGTTTTCTTAATATTCTTTGCTTCCAAAAGTGCTAATATTGCTTGTTTTTTCGCATCTTTTGCTTTTGTTCTGGCTTCTCTATATATTTTATAATATACATCATTCGTTTTTTTCAAAATTAATGGTTCGGATATGAGTTGTGACGGGTTTGTGTTTATTTCTGTGATTTCTATTAATTCTTCTTTTTTATCATTATCTGTCAAATCTTCAAACTCCAAGGTTGATACATTATCATTGTCGATGTCATCACCATTGTCACCATCGTCATCATCTGAAATAGATACTTTATCAGATGTATCATCTATATCGTCACTTAAGGTTGAATCTAAAGCTGGTTCTAAAACAGGAACAGGTTCTAAAACAGGAACAGGTTCTAAAGCTGAAACAGGTTCTAAAACATGAGCTGAATCTGGTTCTAAAACAAGAGAAGGAGACACATCTTTTCTCTCTGCATTGTCTTCTGAAAAATGAGATATTAAACAATTATCAAACACTGGAGAATTATCAAGAATCATTGCTTGTTTCAATTCTATTTCAATTTGAAAATTACGACTAGTAAATTTAATTCCTTGAATTTCTAAAATAGAAATAATAGGTGTATCGTTTTTAATGTCTTCAATAGAGAGAATATTACGCATTTCATCATAAATATTGATTGATTTTTTAATATTTACTCTTACCAGATAATATTTGCCTGATTTATATATTTTAAGGATTGGGTTAAATACATTTTCAATATCATTTAATTGCAATGGATTCTGAAACCATTCTGCGGATTTTTCAAATATAAGGCGTTGACACGTTGACTCTAATTTTTCAAACCATTCAATCAACATAATCAAATGATTTTCAAACATTAAATCACAATACAATTTTTTACCGTTTGTAATAATTGCCTGTTTCGTTAAACTTTTAGGAGTTTGAATGTATAATGGAGATTGGTTGTAATTTATTTTTGTAAAATATGCCCCTCCTTGAATTCCGCTAGGCTGTGCTAAAGTTAATTTAGTAAAATCAAACGAATTATTTGGGTGAATAATGTTCATTTAATTTTATCTATAAAAAATAAATGGTAATAATACGCACAAAAATGTAATAATAATAAGTATGATAGAAATAGTAAAAATATTACAGAGAGAAGATGTCAAGGTTGAAATTAAAAAATTATGCGTTCCATTTTTAGAAATAGTGTTGGGTGTTATAAATCCATATATTTACATAATACTAACTTTATTTTTCACGAGTTTTATAATGAATTTAGCAATTATAATAATTCTTTTGCGTAATAAACATTTATTATCTCAACTTAAATTATAAATGGCTTCAGAGTATATGTCACGCCTGGTTGGAACTACAGATTCACAATACAATAGAACATTTGATATCAATAGTCCTGCAAATAGAGGCAATGCTCTTGTTTTAGCGGATGGACGGTCTATTTCAGGTGGTTCTTCAAGAAAAAGAAGAAGAAGAAGTAGAATGAATGCAGTCGCAAGAGGTAGAGGGAGAGCACGCGGACGTGGCGGCAGCAGTCGTTCCAGAAACGCTCGTGGTGGATTTATGGGTTCACTTCTCAATCAAGCAGCGGTTCCATTCGCTTTGCTTGCACTACAACAAACCTATAAAGGACAACGACAATACCAAGGAAAACCATATAGCAGAAGGTCTCGACGTGGAAGAATACGATAGAATGTTTCATCATTTCAATACTTTTCAAAAAATATTATATAACTCAAAAATATACCAAAAAAATTCTTTGCAAACAAATCTAATATATTGTAAAATGCATTTTTAACATAATAAGGCAAAACCGCAGCAACCCCATACAATGACCAAAAAAAGAAAAAATACCAAAATAATAAACCTCCGCTTGATGTTTGAGTTACATAATTTACATAAATCATATAATAATAAATTACAAATGGTATAAATCCTAAAAATACTCCAAGCAAAACAGGAATAATTTTCATTTCACCCAAATAACCAAAAAGTAACATTAACCAATTCAAAAGCAATACAGGTATAAAAATACTTAAATTCTCTTTAAAAATTGTAACAAAATTTAAATCGTTTATTTTATTTTCTACCTTTTTATTTAGATAAATTAAATATATCATTAATGTTATTAGCATTGATGGAGTTGTAATAACCCAATCTAAATATCTTTTTGGCGTAATGTTTGATACTTTAGTAAAATTATAAGCCAGCCAAAAATAAAAGGCTCCTTCAAAAAATTGAACAATTAATTCTATTAGTATCAATTGTTTTATTAGTAAATACATTATAGGAACTTTTACAAAAAATGCTCCTAGCTCTATTATTCCTGTTATTATTTGAACAATAATTGAAATTGCTAATGTTACATAATATAAATATTTTAAATGAATTTCCGCCCAGCAACGCCAGTCCCTTTGGAAAGCGGAAATCATCATGAAGGATCGAAGCTCCTTTTGCATCCATATATTTATATTATTCAGTCATTTTATTTATTTCTTCTGTATACTTTGACACATTATGTTGGATTTATTACAACTTTTCACATTCAAATGCCGATTTTATAAATTCATCAATATTATTATTACACAATATAGATGTAAATTTGTTTATTTTATTGTCATCCCAATACCACCATTTAATTTGTAATAGTTTTTCTATTTGTTCTTGTGAAAATCTATATTTGATTAATTTTGCTGGATTTCCACCGACTAAACTATATGGTTCTATATTTTTGACAACGTGACTATTGTTTGCGATTACAACCCCGTCACCGATACTAACGCCTGACATAATTGTTACATTACTTCCAATCCATACATCATTACCGATAATTACATCACCTGTCGTTGACGGATGACCATTTCCATCAAAACAATTAAATATATTTTGATGCAAATGACCAAATGGATATGTTGTTACCCAATCTGTTCTATGATTACCACCTAGATATATATTTACATTTGACGCAATTGAACAAAAATTTCCAACAACTAGTTTAGCATCATTATTTTTCCATAAAATATTAGGAGTACCATATGTATATTTTCCATACGACATTATATATTTATTCTTATGTTATTATTTCAACAAATAAACTAGTTGAAAAGTTGTACTATGATTTTTTTAAGATTTTTACAAAATAATTGTATGTATGATAATTATGGAAGCACAATGGATTTCATTTGATAATGAATTGAAAATATTAAATGAAAAAATAAAGCAACTGCGAAATAAAAAGGGCGAGTTAGAAGAACAATTGTTTGCAAAACATCAAATTAATTCTTTAGTGAAAGTGGGAGACGGGACATTGAAATTTACACATACACGAACATCTACACCGTTGACTTTCAAATATCTAGAAAAATCTTTAGGCGAAATTATTAAAAATGAAGTGCAGTTTAAACAAATAATGACTCATATTAAAACACAGAGAGAAATAACGCTAGTTCCAGAAATCAAACGAGTAAGACAGTAATGATAATAATATAATTTAATAATATATGGTTTTCGAAGACAATGAATTGGTAATGTATAAAGAAAATGGTAAAATATATAGCGCCGGATTTACTGTGAATTCGGTAATGTTGCAGCATGGAATCTCTCCAATAATAAGAGGTGGTAGTGATTGTCGCGATAGCAATGGCTCAAAAACAGGAGGAACAGGAGACTCTCTTATGCGTGAAACTTTTAATAATTTAGCAATTCCTGCAGGATTATATTATTTTGATGGGTTGCAAGAAGGTGGAAGCAGTAAAAGGGAAAAATATGTAAATGAAGATACACATCTAAGTGAGGATTTTTATTCAACTTTATTGAAATTAGCAGAAAATATTGAAGGAGACTATGTAGGTGGAAGTGAAGATGATAAAGAAGGAAGTGGAGGCGATAAAGCAGGCGGTGAAGGAGGTAAAGGAGGGAAAGGAAAACATAAAAAAACAAAAAAGCAACGATTGTTGCAAGAACAAAAAAAGAGAAAAACACGAAAACATTAATCGTTGTTTTTTATTATTTCAATTAAATAAAACATCTTACTAATAAAAAAATATGGAAAATTTTTATCAATTAATTCATCTTGTGGGGTGGTTCCAAACCATATGCTTGTAAAAAAAGGAACATAACAAATCGCATCATATATGTCTTTTTCATATTGCTCAAATGAATAATTTTTAATTCCATATTCAATTAGTTTTTTATAATAATAATATTTTACCAAATAAAATACATTTTTAATGTTTAAAATATCAAAACTTTCTAATACAAAAAACATTAAATCTTGAACACCTTTTCCTATAGCGCAATGTTGCCAATCTATAAAATAAGGTTCAAAATTATTATTTATATCATAAAATATATTTGGTGACTTGATGTCTCCGTGAATAAAAGTAAGATTATTTCCAACTGAAAATCTCTGCTGTATCTCGGTAAAATCTCTATGAATTTCATCACATATTTTTTTTTGTTTTGCCGTAAAAATTCCGAACCATTTATGCTTGAATAATTCATATCGTTCATTAATGAATTCTTTGAAAAAAGGACAAAAAATTGAATCAGTGCTGCGGTTCAAATTAGGAAACATCTTTTTCAAATTTTTATTCCAAAATTTGCAATGCAATTTTGCCATTCTATCTACAATTGTTACTGTTACATCTATGCTTTCCGTGTTGAGATTTAAATTTATTTTATAATTTTTATCAATTAAATTTTCCAAAACAATTCCAACATTATTATTGCATTTTTCATCAAACACTAAATTATAAAATTTAGGAATTTTTACATTTACGTGGTTTGATATATTTGTGTAAAAATAATATTCGCGTTTGTATAATTCTAAGGATTTTGCCATATCGGATAAATTATTTTTTTCTTTATTTTCATACTTCAAAATTTGTGAATAAACAATGTCATTCACAGTAATAATTTTAAATCCAACAACATCTGCTATGAATCCACCCTTGAGTTTAGTCTCATCAATTAAAATGTCTTTAATGTTGGGTATGTTTGTATTTTCTTTTAATAAATTTTTATAATGGTTTACATCATTGCAATTAGCATTTATTAAAGTGTCAACTCTAATAGTAGAATAATCATTGATGGACAAATTAACTCCAATGTTTAATAATTCAACCGAGTTGTAAATAGTTTCTAATCCTATTAATAATTTTGGATTCACTGCTTTTCCACTTAATATGCCAGATTTTGAATCTTCAAAAATAATGCATTTATTATTTTGCACATTGTATTTTTTCATTGCCTTTATGTATGGTTCTGGATTAGGTTTACCAATGACACAATCATTGCTTGATATAATAAAATCAATATATTTATCAACCTGAATATATTTAATGATTTTATTAGAAACATCTTTATTACAATTTGTTACAATGCACGCTTTATAACCCAAAATCTTTATTTCATTTAAAAAATCGTGCACACCATTTTTTATTTTTATTTTATTTAAATTTTCAATAAATAATTTGTCTTTTAATGTTGACAATTCGTGTAATGTCAATTCAATATTAAGTAAAAGACTGTTTAACACATATTTATCATTATTACCTTGTATAAAAGTTTTGAATATTTCTTCTGTTAATACGATATTATATTTTATTAGTATTTTATACCATACATCAAAATAAATATCATCCGTAATAACTAATGTCCCATCTAAATCAAATAAGAAAACATTTGTATTGGAAATATATTTATCTACTGCCGATGGAGTTCCTAGAGAGAAAACCTGTTTTTCTTGCAATTCATAACCTAGAAATTTTATTTTATTTTTTATCATTTCAGATATAACACACGATGTATATGGTTCATTGTTAAATGTAATTTTATTATCTATAACACGTTTACAATATTTGTATAACAAATGTATATCATTAAAACAATATGCGCCAGTGTTTGCATTGTCAGAAATCTTCTCTTTTTCTTTAATGTTTGTTATTTCAAAATCACCATTTAATTGAATGTATGAATATACAGGGGTTTTATCATAATTTTTTGTATAAAAAACCACGTTATCATTTGTCTCATTAAATATATTTCTAATGTCTTCTGTGTAAAATGTATCACAATCTAAAATCAAGCATTTTTTATTATAATTGCAATGATTTATAATTTGTTCAATACCTAACAGAAGCGTTTCTGTCGCACCTGATGTATCATTTATTTGAATAAGTTTAATAAATGCATATTTATTATTTATATATGTTGAGAATTCGTGTATTTCTAATTGTTTGTTGTAAATAATAAATACAAAATCATTTTCAGTAATGCATAAATTATCAATTACATATTCAATCATGCATTTGTCAAATATTGGTATGAGTGGTTTCGGTTCTTTGTAGCCATTTTTAGAAAATCGTTCGCCTTTTCCTCCCAATGGAATTATTATGTTCATATTATATACATAGATATAATGAAATTTTGTTTTATTATACCAATCCATATAAACATTACAATTATATTTATAACCTACTTAATTTGATTGATGCAAATAAAATTGAAATAGATATATATTTAGTATTTTCAAATGAAGGTGATTATAATATTTTAATAAAAAGGATAAAACTAAAAATATAGTTATGCCAAATATAAATACACCAACACCAAGCATTGTAACTTATAAAAAATTTTATGCTTTAAATCAATTAAAAGATAATCACAATTATGATTATTTTATTGTATGTGATGCTGAAATCTCAATAATCCCTGAAAACTTTAATGAAGAGAATATATTAAATAAGATTAATAAAATATATGAAAATAAAACTATTTATGGTGGAGAAGTTGACATAAAATGGGTAAAAAATATAACACAAAGTTCAACTTATTCCATTTTTGGTGGTGATAAATTGAAAGAAACTACACATAATTACAATCTTTATATTTGGTGGTCTGATTTACCAGTATATAAAAGAGAATATTTATCACATTTTTTAAGTTTAATTGATTATGATAAGATTACACAGTTTGACCATATTATTTATTTGTATTATTTAATATTACATCACGATTTTAACATACTAAATATAACTCCACTTGTAAATCACAATTGGTCATTAGAATCATACAATACAAGAAATGGTATACATTTAAATATACTTAAAAATCATAATTATGGGTTTTCATTTATAACACCACAATTATACAATAATAATGAAGAATTTTTAAAAAAGGAGGGGAGTTTTTTACTTTATCATTTAGACCGATAAGAATTAAATTCATCCATGCTTAAATGTCCTGGTCTTATTGAAAAATCGTATATTTTTCTTAATGCTTCTTGATATATTCCAGGGACAATCACGTATACATAAAGCGACACGATTCATTTTATTTTATTTTATTTTATATCATAAAATAAAATGAGAGAAGAATCGCAATTGTAATTTGAGAATACATATGAAATTAAAATATTAATCATAATTAATAATGAATGGACTAATCATATTATTAGGAGAAAGTTTTAGGTTAGGTTGTCAAGGAAACAGAAATAGAGGAACGACTGAATCTTATAATGAACAAATGAAAGCGTGTAAAAGTCATAATACTTTTATAGAACATATTATTACAAAATTTAAAATGGAATCTGTCTCGGTATATATATCAAGTTATACCACACAATTCGATAATGATTTGTTATCTAATTATAACAAACATTTAATTGGAAATACATTGTATCCAGATGTGATTGGTATAACTAGTTTATTTCATAATTCCATAAATAAAATACAAAATATTGAAAAATATGATTTTGTATTATATATACGAATAGATTTATTTTTGAAAGAAAAATTTACAGAAATATTTAATCCTACTATAAATATGATATTATTTCCTACCATTTGTTGGAGAGTGTGTTACAAAACTGGAAGTAATCCTAGAGTAAATAATATGATATTATTTGTGCCAAAAAAGTATTATACAGACACATATATAAAGAAGATTGAAATCGGTCACGACGATTGGGATATTTTAATAAATAAAACCGATTTAACTTATAATGATTTGGACACAATGATACACACGTATCATGACAGTGATAGTTGTAAAGATTATAATCCTTTATATTATATTGTAAATAGACCAGAAAGTAAAGTTTTTCATTCAGAAGGTCATATTTTTGATAAACATAATTTTAGTTAAATCCGTGACCAATTCTTATAATTAAATGGGGAAACTAAAATATTCGTGATTTGCGTTTTCCAATAATCAATTTCATTTTGAAAATCAATATCCTTTTGTGTTTGTGGATAAGGTGTCGTAGAAGACATTAGATGTTGTTCTTCTGGGGTAATTTTCGGTTTATAACCATAACAATTGACTCCGAATTTCAATTGTGGATTCGCCATATATCCACCATTAATTCCTGCTCTACCACAATCATTTTCGTGTCCTTCGATTTTCTGTAAATTATCAAATGTTTTTTGTTGTGTTGGAAAGAGTGCCATTTGACCATCAGACCAACCATAATTGCACCATTCCGCCCCAGAATTATACGAATTTTCAATTTCTGAATAAGTTGCTAATCTTGCACCATATGCTTTACATAATGCGCCAGAATTTTCATAATCATAATTATTCCCGGGAATATTAAAGACCTGTTTTGTCAACGAAATTTCAGGAACAACTGAAGGTTGAGACTGTGGTTGTACGTTACTTTGGTCAACTACAATATTAATTTTCGGACTTTCTTGAAAAAAATTATTAATAGATGCAATAACATCCACACTAAAATAGTAATTGAATAAGTTTAATAAAATTAAAACGAGTAAAATTGCGAAAACGACAACCATTAATGTTTGTTGTCCTGAGCCTTCGTCGCCTATGTCTTGTTCATTTCCTCCTAAAGATGAAAATAAAAGAACATAAGAAATAATGATTATTAACAAGACGACAAATATCAACGGATTTGCAAATAAATTATTCACAGAATCATATAAATCTATTGTTGAGGAATTCATATATATATTATCATTGTTTTTTTCTATAAAAAAAGCAGTATGCGTTTGGAGTTATTATTTTAGATTCTTGTATTTCAGATACATTCATGTCATTAAAATGATACCATTTACCATTTGAATTTTTTATATATGCGGTATAATGACCACCCATAGTTCCTCCAATATGATTGCATATTCCATATAAATCATATGTGTTAAAAGTGTTTTTATAGCCGATTGAATATTTTGATAAATCCAAATTATTGATTGGGAATGAAACCAATTTTGGTGTTTTTACATTTTGCGAATTTACTCGTTTCAAATCAATTATCAAAATTGTCGGAAAACTCCAAAATACTGTTCTTTTATGGACACATTCTTTGGTTCCAGTAGTTTCATTATACCATTGGTTCTCTCCATCTAACAATTCATTTTCAGTATATAAATCAAAACAGTCATATAATGAAGAAGATTTATTATTTTTAGGAATAGGTAAATTAATAATAAAATACGGTTCGGGTTTCATACTCTTGACATTGTCAGTATCAATGTCTTTAATCTGTGAAATGTGAATTCCATAAAATAAATTCCATATTTCAGAATATTCTTTTGAATAAATCTCCTTTATCATTTCAAAACATTTTAGGGCAATTTCATCTTTTTCATTTTCAGGATTACCCTTAATTGACATTAATACTTTGCGTGAAAGTGATAAATGAAATGAATTTATAATAAATATCAGAAATTCAGGCAAATCATTTTGAGAGAAACCTGTAAATATATTAATCTTTTTATGTTCGGCTACTGCTTGAATTGTTTTTATGAATTTTTCAGGACAAATGATGCAATTGTTTGACCATAACATTTCTCTCAATTTATTCCATTCTAATAATAGTATGCTTTCAGGATTTTTGTTGAATCTATTGTTTGGGCGAGAGAGAAATTCATTAAATTCATATGTGTGAGATAATATTTGCATACACGAATTTATAAAACAAGTATTTCCCAAATTTTGTAATCCACTTAATCCTTTATTATTATATTTATTAAAACTCATATAAAATATATTTAATAATCTTTAATATTATGAGTCTTAATAATGAACTTAATAATTATGTTAATATGTATAATAATAATATCGCACAAATAAATAACTTATATTATAATAACGCGATTTTACAAAATAACATTTATTTAATTCGTCAAAGGATGACTCAAATTCCACATTCATATTCATATTCAAATAATTTACATAATACTAATACAAATAGACCACGCGCACGAAGACGACAACGCAACACGACGACAATGCCTGTTGTTCACGCGCCATTAGTGCAACCAATAACACAACCAATAACACAATCAATAACACAACCAATAACACAACCAATACAACCAACCGCTATTATGAGAAGAAGACCAGCCACTTTTACACAATCTTTTTTTGACCCGGTAATAATATATCCAACCCAACGGCAAATTGATAATGCAACTAAATTAATACAATATGATACAATCATAAATCCTACAAACGAAACGTGTCCTTTTACTTGTGAACCATTTCACAATCAAGATTTGGTGCGACAAATATTACATTGTGGTCATAATTTCTCTCCTAGTCATTTTAATACTTGGTTTCATTCAAATGTCTCGTGTCCTATATGTAGATATGATATTAGAACATATGTACCACAAACAATAATAAACAATGAAGAACTTATTCCAACAAATAGAGAAAACAATGAGGTTCAATCAATTCATCAACCACAAACACAACAACAACAAACACAACAACCACAAACACAAACACAAACACAAACACAAACACAAACACATCAAACACAACAACAAACACAAACACAAACACATCAAACACAACAACAAACACAACAACCACAAACACAAACACATCAACCACAAACACCACAAACACCACAAACACCACAACCACAAAGACAAAGACAAAGACAACCACAACCACAATCTGAATCAGAATTATCATCAGAAACATCACAAATAGTAAATGATTATTTAGATTTATTATTTACTTCATTACTTACTCCAAATACAAATGCCGACACAGGTGCAACTAACTCATCAACATCAAGAAATTCAAATTCAAATAGATTATTTTTTGAATATATTATAAGAGAAATGTAGATAAAATAATAAAAACAAATAAAAACAAATTATATGATTGAAATTAAAGGACACATATTAAATGCGAGTGGTTGTTGGTGTGATACTAGAGAGAAAATCATTGAATTATCTAACTCGCAACTCTCAGGAGTTGTTTCTAAAACTTGTACGAAAATGCCGAAAATGGGAAACCCTGAACCGAATTATTATTATATTCAAGAAGACGGACTGCATTTTAATTCAAAAGGATTACCAAATTACGGATATGAATATTACAAGGAATGTTTCTCTCTTGTATCAGAAAAAAATAAACCATTTATATTGTCTGTTGCTTACAATGAACACGAATTAAATGATTTCACTTGGATACTCAAAGATTATGACGGATTTTTACAACAACACGAAAAAGATGCATTAATAGAAATAAACATTAGTTGTCCAAACATTCATTCAAGAATTCCAGGATACCATAAAAAAGATATTTCCTTTTTAATACAACACATTCGCACATTACATTTAACACGCGTAAAAATCGGACTAAAATTGCCACCATATTTTGAATTAGAAAAAATCCGGAAAATAGCCGAATTGTTCTTGTTACACACAGACATTATTACATTCATTGTTTGTTGCAACACAATTCCAAATGCTTATTATGATGGAAAATACAATGGTGTTTCCGGTAAAATCAACAAATATGTTTCTCTTGGAAACATTAAAAAATTCAAGGAATATTTTTCGGATAAGATACACATTATTGGTTCCGGCGGTATAACAAATGAACAAGACATTCAAGATTATTTGAATGCCGGAGCGAACCTGGTTCAATTAGGTAGTGGATTTTATGACAAAGAGAGAAACGCATTAGATTGCGATAAAATAAATGGTTTAATTAATACAAAATGACAGAGTAGATTACTTCTTCCCAAAAAACTTCATTAAACTTTGATTCCCCATTTTCACATTCGTCGTTTTTCTCAAATATTCATCAAATAATATTGCTTTAATTTCGCGATTTTTTAATTGTTCTAGTTTATCTTCGAATGATTCATCTGATATAGCATTGCGTCGCAAAGCCGTGACCTCTGAATGAAATTTATTAATTTTCGCAGTATTATTCTGCATAATCCATATCTTCTCTAAAACAAGAGCAAACACTTGTTGCACTGGTTTCATAATTTGATTCGTAATATAAAATGAATAGTCTATTTTCAATTCATTTTCTACAATAAACTGCGGCGTTTCTATTTTCTCGCCTTGAAGTGCAGCCTTGTTTAAACAATTAATATATACAAATGCTATACGATCGCCAGAGCACGGTTTGTTGCCTGGGTCTCGTGCGGAAATGCGGTCAGCCAACACCTTGTGCGCCACAGATTTCGGATTTTTGTATCCACTTCTTAACGATTTTGTAATAATCAATTTATCCATTGGATATTTTTCTTCAACAATATTATTCAAACAACTGCGTAAAAAGTCAATTGCTTCTTGAATGTTCTGTTTTTTCATTAAGATGTCAATGATGCCACCAAAAATATCCTTGACAATTGGCGCATTATCACGCCGTTTCAACACTATTCCCATTTCTTTTCTTTTACATTTATTCGGGTCTGTTTCATAAAGCATGCCAACATATCTTTTTTTCGACAAGAGACAAAATGGCATGAATGTTTTCTCGTATTCCAAGTCGTGTGGCGATTTCAAAAATGACGAAGCCAAATGTCCGGCTTCTTGTGCCAATTCAATCGTGATTTCAAGTGCTTTTTTACCTCGAATGGGTTCGCCTTCTAGCGTTTGCAAGTTAAATGTGAAGAATACAGAATCCGTGTTGTGGACAATTAAATTGCCAATTCCAGCTGCAAAATGATGATTGTCGGTTGTCAAATCATAGACAAAACCAGAATATTCTATTTCTTTGATGGCAACTATATTATCTTGGTAACACGCAAACGCATCTTTTCTCTCTATTAATTCAACATTATCAACATCTATAATAATATAAGGAATGTTTTTAGAATTCAAATCATTCACATATTTTGCCGTAGAAATCCATGATTTATTAAAGTCGTAAATATCAGCAAATGTAGACAATGGATAATGCAACAATTCAGTTCCGACTTCCACGTCTTTTGGCGAGACTTCTTCGCCTGAAGACAATATCAGCGAATGGTCATCTGTCACATCAACAAGTCCAGTATGCGTCAATATTCGCATTATTTTCTTATGTGGAGCCAATACGTGTCGAATGACACGATGCAAAAGAGTCCAACCTTTATCTGACCAAGTCTCAACATTTGTCAATTCACAAAATTCTTTTTCTTGTTTTCCCTGTTCACAAGAGGCAATCCATAATCCGTTACCATACTTCTGAGCCAATGCTTCAATTTCCAATATTTCAATGTCTTTTCCATCAACACGAATATAAATAGGAGTATAACTGGCAACACTGTCGCCGTATATATATTCCGCTTTTGACAAGACAAGTCCGTGATTCGCCGTTTGACAAACAGTATCTCCATACACTTCTTCAATGACGCGTTTCGCATAAGTCAACAATAGTCGCCCGGTCGCAGTTGTGGCGGCAGCAACATCTTGTTCATAAAAGGTGCTGGTTTTTGCCCCACATTGTCCATAAAGAGAGTTGGCAGTCAATTTATATCCAATTTGTCTTTTATCCAATACATTTTTCATAAACTCATCGCTTTCTAATGGAATCAATTTCCGCGTATTTTTACGAGCCATCAACAATTCTTCCAAAATAGAAGGCATAATTGCTTTCTCTCCATTACGAAATTGTGCAAAGCGACATATTTTGCGACCGGATTTTACCTTTTTCGCCGCGGAAGCAGGCGTTTTTCTCACATAAATATAAGTATCATATGAAATATCCACATAATCATATTCCGACAAATTGTCATAAATGAATTCACCAGAAGCATTTATTTCTCCAGTTTCACAAATCAAATTATTTGCCAAATCATATTCTTTTGTCCATACTTTACTATCGTGTGACAAATTTTCACTAATCATTGATGATGGATACAGCGATGCATAATCCACACACGCAACAGGATTGTCCAAATACAAATCGCATTTAGGGTCTAACACAATCGCACCTTCATAACCGTCTTCCATTGAACCTTTTTCCATCACAGGCATTAACGTTCCTTTTTCACGGCATTTTTTCGCAATATAACTAGTGAGTTTAATGCCTTGTCCGCGCATCACCAAGAAATTAACAGGAACACTGCAAATTTTCGCCATTTCAATAAAACCAGTCAAAACATCTACTTTATTCATTAAATAATGAACTAGATTACAATCTTGAATACAATATTTCGCAATTACAGCACGGTCTTCTGCTGAACCATTTGCCATTTGAAAAATATCCTTTGGAGAAACATCGTCTTTTGCCAAACACCATCGCACTTTTTTTGTCATATCTGGCTGAACCATTCCAACAATTTCAAAGGAATGCTGCGCGCGATCAATGCGTGTTACGCAATATTTCGCGCCGGAATTGTAATAATCCACAGAATGTCCGATTTCTTCAAAATGAATATAACTTTGTTCCAACAATCCGGTCAAGTTGCTCGTTTTAATTAACGTCGTTTTTTCTACTGTATTATGTTCAAATGATTTCACATAATCCCCAATAAAATGACCGGCAACATAATCCAATTTATAAGATGTCAGATTTTCTTCACGACGAAAGAAGTTGTATAAATCAATTTGCAATCGCCCATTCATTTTAATATAATGTAAGTCGTGCTGCCCACTTGCGATTTGAATGGTGCTTTCTTCTATTTTATATTTCCCAGTTTCCTTTTCCAATGTAGCACAAATTTCTCCTTCATTACGAGACAATTGTAAAAACTCTTGCACACAATCATTTTCTTCTGCGCGTTTAAACATAAAATTATAATCAAATCCAAAAATGTTGTATCCAATAATAATGTCTGGATTTTCAGTTTGTATTAATTCTTTCCACGCAAGCATTACCTCTTTTTCAGTTGCATAACTATCAATAACAGTGTTTTCATCTTCTGAAACATTAACACAAGTATTCAATACAGCGCAATGATTTAAATATGGATTTTGTTCTCCATAACGCATAAATGTCGAGCCAATAAAGGTAATCTTGTCGCCTTCAAGTGCGGGAAATGAAGAATTAAATGATATATTGATTTCATTTAATTTACTATCTCTGTCACATTTGGTATCGCACAAAATATCTATAACAGTCGCGGTTTTATTTGAATATGTTTTGATGTATTTTTTCCCACCCATAGGCACACCAAGTCCAACAAAACCTGAACCAATTTCATCATCATCATCATCTGCAGCAAAATAATCTTCCAACGTAATCATCTCATTATTTTTCTGAAAATTGCGTACTGGTTTTTTAATCCATGATTCAAAGGAAGCAAGAACAGCTCCTCGATTTTTCAGGGGAATTTTAGGATAAACCCGGTCTATACCTTCCATATTATCATAACCAAATGCAGTTAATATAATAATTTGTAATATATTTTTACACATTACGGGTGTTAATAAAGACGGCACATTTTCAAAATATTCTACAATATTTGTTGCCAATTTTTTATAAGATTTAATTGGAACTGGGAAATCGCCGTGACTACTGCTGGCTTCAATATCAAAACTACATATTTTATAAGGAACACGGTCTTCTTTTTCATTCAATGGATAAATGTCTTCTAAATTCATTGTAATTTCATAATCGCAATTGGTTTTTTTCTCTAGTGTAGCCTTAGCCAAAGCCATAATTTTCGCTGGTATCATAATCCATCCAGAGGGACTAATATCACAAATATGAAAGAATCGCAACAATGGGGGAATGTTTGCTTCATACAATCGTGTTTTTGTATTTGAAAATAAATATCCGTCTTCTAATAAAACACGTCCTTTATCTTGAATATATTCAGAATACCATAGATTTTTGGCTTTATTAAATGATAAAATACTATTGAACTCTATTTTAATGAATTTATATGTTTTTCCACAATCAAATCCATATAATTTTTTGCGTTTTACAATAATACAATCCTTGATGGAATTTTCATAATATTTGCTCATTTTTGTTTTTATATGTTGAAGAAACTTATCCTTGGTTGATTTTTTCCAGGTTTCATCTACCAATACATAAAAGAATGGGTTAAAATTTTCTACAATAATTGAACAAGATTCTCCTTTTTTATTAATTCCAAACATTTGAACTAGGAATTTAGTTGTGTCGGTCTTTTGTTTGTATGTCTGTTTTTCATTTTCACAAGAGTCGTCGTCTTGGTCTCGGTCATTGTCCTCTTCGGATTGATTAAGAACATTGAAATCGAGTAGTCTGAATGTCGACATGAGTTGAGTATAGTAGTTACAACTTTATAAATAAATAATTCTAATTCAATTTTATTTATTTATTATTTATTATTTATGTATGAATAATTTATAAAACACATATCTAAGAGTTACATATTAGTATTTAACATATTTTTTAATAATAACTTAAAAAGAATAAATAAGTATTCTTATACTAAAATGTCTAATTTTAAAACAGCTGGATACGGCGCGAATAATACCTCTCAATCAAGTAATGCATTTGCCGCTGGATGCGGCTCAAATAATACATCTCAATCCAGTGAAGCATTTGCAGTTGGATGCGGCTCAAATAATACATCTCAATCCAGTGAAGCATTTGCAGTTGGATGCGGCTCAAATAATACATCTCAATCAAGTAATGCATTTGCAGTTGGATGCGGCTCAAATAATACATCTCAATCAAGTAATGCATTTGCCGCTGGATGCGGCTCAAATAATACCTCTCAATCAAGTAATGCATTTGCCGCTGGATGCGGCGCGAATAATACATCTCAATCCAGTGAAGCATTTGCCGCTGGATGCGGCGCGAATAATACCTCTCAATCAAGTAATGCATTTGCCGCTGGATGCGGCTCAAATAATACTTCTCAATCAAGTAATGCATTTGCGGCTGGATGCGGCGCGAATAATACATCTCAATCAAGTGATGCATTTGCCGCTGGATGCGGCTCAAATAATACTTCTCAATCAAGTGATGCATTTGCAGCTGGATGCGGCTCAAATAATACTTCTCAATCAAGTAATGCATATGCGGCTTGTTAAATATTATTTATATTAATACCGATATGAATTGCGTTTATTTCGAGGTTTCCGTTTCCAACCAGCCTTTTTACGACTGTGTGAATATTTAGTTCTAGTTCTAGTTCTTCGCATACTTTGAGAATTACGCCGCCGCCGCCGTCGTCCTCCTTGCGCAGTTTTCATATGTGGAGTATTATCGACAAAATTGCCGTGTTTGCTATCAATCCATTTAATAAATGCATCTATTGAACGATCATTTTCATAATTCTCAACAATATTTCCTCTATCAGAAATATATCTCATTGTTGGAAATCCAGAAAGATCGGAAATATGTTTTATATTATTACAAACAATTTGGTCAACATCTGCAACAACTACACCAGGATATTTTATTTTTTGTTGTGGTTGCCCCAATATGTTTTCAATTTTTGTCCATTCTGGGCGCGTTGCATTGCAAGGTCCGCAACCTTCCATGTAAATTAATACAAAGACATGCTTACCATCGTTTACCATTTTATCAAACTTTTGTGCATTATCATTGCTTGAATTAATATGTAAAAATTCCATTATATATTAATCGAATAAATAAATTATCACTATTATTTATATGTATCTCACTATTTTACTGGCAATCATTTTTATCATAGGATTGTGTTTTTATTTAAAATGTAGTGATGCAAATTATGTAGAAGGGTTAAAAAATAATATAGAAAATCGCTGTCCAAATATTTTAATACAACACGACAAACAATTTTTCTTGTATAATTCTAAATTGGCTAAAATACCTGGTGTCAATCCAATTGAATTTGACAATTTAGAAGATTATGTCGAGTTTTTAGATTGGCAACGAAGTCAAGGAATTCGCTGTCCTGTATTATATTTACAAAAAACATATGATGCACAAGGCACTGCGGTGTATAAAACGAGACCAAGTGTCACAGATTTACAAGGTGGATTGCCTCCATCGATTTCAAGTATTCCATCAAACCCGAATCCAACATTATTGGTAGATGCAACACAAAATGATGCACCTTATAATAAAAATTCATATCCCTCATTTGACCAGAGTTCATATTATGTGGGAACAACAACGCCTTTAGACAATATAAATCAACAACAAGAAAATATGTTGTATAGTCCTGATCCAATGGATGACAATTGGGGTGGAATTAAATACACACAAGCTTTAATAGATAAAGGAGTTTATGCTGGAAATGAAGTTTCTATCAGAGTATAATAATAAAACCAAAAATAAAATTAACTAGAACTATCAACAAATTTCATCACTTTATTCAGCGATTCTTTTGCGGCGGACAATTCATTCAACATTTTCATACTTTCAATTATTTTTGAAGTGGTGTTGGCAGAACCAGTATCAATGCTTGCAACGGTATTTAACATCATAGAATTCACATAATCATCTACATTTAAAATGAGTGTTTCATAATCTTTCCGATATTTACTGATTAAAAGAGTGTCATTTAAATTCACTGTTTTTTGTTTAATAGTAGCAGCATATGTTGCGGCATTTCCGGCAATACCATTTGATGAACTTATACTAGACGATGTGGTAGCAGTCTCCAATCCTTCTCTCTTTTTGGAAAAAAATGTGCTATACATTAAATAACCAACAAACAATACAAACAATGTCCCTAATAAAATAGTGCAATTATCTTCTTTCATTATACTGTTTATTTAGACAAAAACTTGACAATGTTTTCTATAATTGTCTTATTCAAATGTTTTGTTTGATTTTTCGTATTTAAATATGTAACTTCTTTCAAACAATCAGGACATTCTTTAATTCGCATTAGCAATATTTGCAATGAACCATCAAAATGCGTCATAATTGCACCAGCAGTTGTAGAACTGATTCCAGGTATTTGACACAACATAATTTCGCCAATATTATCTGCAGTAATATTATCCTTTTTCACTTTTTTCACAACAGAAGAATATGATTTGTTATTATTGTCATTATTGTGGTTATTATTGTCTTTGTCTGCTACTGTGATTGTTTCTGAAAGTGATTGCGATGAAAGTGATTGCGATGAAAGTGATTGCGAAGAATAATACGGATATTTTTTCGCCCGATTTGCCATCATTTTTTTGGCACTATTCACAATAAAAACGGCACTTTCTTCCATAGAAACTGTTCTCATAACAGAGAACCCTTTGTAATGGTTAAGAGAGAAAATGGCAGAATACACCACATTTTTATCAACCTTTTTCGCGTGAAACAATCCTTCAATTAAATAAATAATATTTTGATTATGAATTGGAGAACCGGAAAGTCGATATGATTGTTCTTCGAATCGTCCATCTTTAATGCTTGCTATTAAATCGCTAATACTTTTTCTCTCTATAATAATCAAATCATTGTCATCATCATCGCTAATAATAATATCACCTAAAGGCAACATTTCCACTTTTAAAAGGAGCTTCTCTTTTACATCATCAGAAAGAGCAATGACGGTTTGTATCGCAACAATTAATTCTTGTTCGCGGTTGTCAATTTTGATAATCATTTGAAATAGTTAATATAAATAAAGATGAATCTTTATATTAAATCTTTGCCGGTTAAATACTTGATGGTTAAATACTTGACAGTTAATACTTGCCGGTTTAAACCCCGCCAAGAGTTGCGTGATAACCGTACAGTTGTGTCTGAATCGTCGTGTTTGGAACACACGTTTTAGGAACAGATTGGACCGCGCCAATGAGACTAGGATTGTTTGAAAGAAAAAATCCAACACGAGGAGCAATTCCAGCTTTTTTAACACCACCACAAGTGTTTCCTAGATTACAAATAGATTGCTGATATCTTGCCGATTTTGAGCCACTTGAAAGAACCATTATACACTAGACGAATATTTTATTATTTTTCCATCTCTCTCTTTCTTTTTTAAATAACATAACATATTCCTAAACAATATAAATATTTCTTAATATACATAATACACAAGATGAACGATGAAGACATTATTAAAAGTGAAGAAGGATTAATTTTCAATCCTTACAATCCATTAAACATAGAGATTACATTGAATGATGTTCAATATATTCTAAAAAAATATGGTTTACCGCCGATTATAACAAATATGTCATTATATCGTCGTGCATTTATACATCGTTCATATACAAAACGCCCGAATGTTGAAAACATAAAACAACATATTACAATTGTTGAAAAGCCGGATAATTGTTTGCCATTGAGCACAAAATCAAACGAGAGATTGGAATTTCTAGGAGATGGAATTTTAGAATTAGTCACCAAATATTATTTATATCGCCGTTTTCCTAAAGAAAACGAAGGATTTATGACTGAGAAAAAAATCGCAATTGTAAAGAATGAAGCCATTGGAAAAATCGCAATGGAGATGAAATTGAACAATTGGCTTATTTTATCTAAACATTCAGAGGAGAAAAAAATTCGCACCAATGTGAAAAAAATCGGCTGTTTGTTTGAAGCATTTTTAGGCGCATTATTTTTGGATTTTAATAAGATTCAAGTGAAAGATGAAGATGGATGGTTTGAACAAATGTTTGTCACTGGTCCAGGATTTCAAATGGCTCAAAAATTCGTAGAGGCTATATTTGAAAAACATATTGATTGGATTGCTCTTATTCAAAATGATGACAATTATAAAAATATATTACAAGTAAAAATACAAAAAGAATTCAAGGTTACTCCACATTATATTGAAATTGAATATGATGTGGATTTGGGTTATAAGATGGGTGTATATTTATGTTTAGGACAATCAATACATAATTTAATTTTCAATGAGGCAATAGATATAAAACAATTTGAAAAAGAAAAAGAGGCAGACGTGTTTAAAAAAATTCAAGAATATATTAATTTTCACAATGGAAAGATATTTTTATTTTTAGGTGAAGGACAACACAAGATTAAACGCAAAGCCGAACAAATAGCTTGCAATACAATTCTTTCGTATTTTAAACCGGACTTTGTTCGGTCATGATGATTTCCGCTTTTGGGCGGAAATTCATTTAATTAAACCGACGCTAATATTGTCATTTTTATATATTTATATTATATAATTGTAATTATGGATACTTATGAAATAAAACCAGTTGTAGTTGATTATGTGCCTGTATTTGTTTCAATAAAAGAAATGCAGGATGAGAGAAAAGAAAATGAAGAAGAATATGATTTGACTGAATTAATGGCTTCGAATTTATTGCAAGTAAAAAATAAAAAACTTATTTCTAAACCCCGCCGTAAAAAAATAATATTAGAACAAGAAGAAGAACAAGAAGAAGAAAAACAAGAAGAAGAAGAAAAAGAAGAAGAAAAAGAAAAAGAAAGAGAAAGAGAAAGGATACAACAAGAAGAAGAAAAAGAAGAAGAAAAAGAAGGAGAAAAAGGAAAAGAAAAGAAACGCAAAACAAAGAGACCTGTAAAAGGCGTCGCTATTTTAGGTCCTGAAGTTCCATTAGAAATCGATCATAGACCAATTGTCCGATTTATGCCGGAAAAACAGCCAAAATATAGAATAAAACTTCCATCTTATTTTATGAATAATCGCGAAATATTTATTGAAAGAATCAATGCTATGTTTTTACCTTACCGCGAAGAACTAGCCAAATCTGAAAATATTACTTGTGAAAATATAGGCAAATCTTCTGGTAACATTTCTCTCTTACTTCATCAACAAATAACAAGAGATTATTTAAATTTATATACACCATACAGAGGATTATTATTATATCACGGATTAGGTTCTGGTAAAACGTGCACATCCATTGCTATTGCTGAAGGAATGAAAGACAATAAAAAAATTATTATTATGACACCTGCTTCATTAAGAAAGAATTATATGGTGGAATTGAAAAAATGCGGCGATTTATTATTTCGTCGAAATCAATATTGGAAATGGTATTCTGCTTCATCTCATCCAGAATCGATGCCAGTTATTTCCAAAGTATTAAATTTGACAATGGATTATATAAATAAAAAGAATGGTGCGTGGTTTATAGATGTTCGAAAACCTAGTAATTATCCTGGTTTATCAGCAGAAGATAAAAATTCATTAGACAATCAATTAGATAAAATGATTGAGAACAAATATATATTTATTAATCACAATGGATTACGATATGAAAAATTGAAACAACTTACTGAAAATTATACAATCAATTTGTTTGACAATTCAGTTGTTATTATTGATGAAGCACACAATTTAATTAGTAGAATAGTGAACAAACTCAAAAAAGAACCTCCTATCAAGGAAAATTCAAGAGGAGAAAAAGACCGTGCGCCAAGGTTTTTAGCATCCAAAATATACGAATACTTAATGTCTGCAAATAATGCACGCATCGTTCTTTTAACAGGAACACCAGTGATTAATTATCCGAACGAATTTGCCATTTTATTTAATATTTTAAGAGGATACATTAAAACGTGGGAAATTCCATTAGATGTACAAACGAATAAAAAAGTAGACAAGGAGTTTCTCTCTCAACTATTTAAAACAAACAAGACATTGGATTATTTAGATTATTCACCAACAAGTCGAATTCTAACTATTACACGAAATCCATTCGGATTTAAAAACACGCTTACCTCGCAAAAATACAGTGGTGTAACAAATGAAAAGAAAAATAAAGAAACACGCGAGATAACATTTGATACAGATTTCGTTTCTGACGCAAAATTTGAAAGAACTATTATTTCGATATTGTCAGACAATGATATTAAAGTAAACGGTGCAAATGTCAAGATTCACAATTTTAAAGCGTTACCCGATGATTTAGCTACCTTTATGAGAGAATACATTGATGATTCAACAAAAGAACTTCAAAATGTGAATGGATTGCAGAGAAGAATATTAGGATTGTCTTCTTATTTTAAAAGCGCACAAGAAGATTTATTGCCAAAATTTGAAAAAGAATTGACAAAAGATTATCACATTATTGATATTGAAATGAGTGATTTGCAATTTAAAATATATGAAGATGCCAGAAAAGAAGAGAGAAAGTCCGAGAAACCTTCGAAAAAACCAGGTAATGTATACGAAGAAGCAAAATCTAGTTATCGTATTTTTTCGCGATTGTTTTGTAATTATGTTATGAATGATAGACCAATGCCAAGAGTGAAAATGTTAGAAGAAGCAAAAGAAGGAGATGAAAAGCAGGACAATTTCATTCAAATGCTTAACAAAGAAGAAACCAAAATAGATGTAGATGTAGAACGAGAAGGAGAAGTCGAAGGCGACGAATTTTTAAATAAAATCGCGGATGAAACATATGATGCTAGAATTGAAGCTAAAATCAATGAGATGATTTCAAATGGCAATGAATATTTCTCTCGTGATGCTCTGCAAATTCATAGTCCTAAATTCCTCAATATTTTAGAAAACATTCAAGACCCACGACACATTGGTCTTCATTTGTTATATTCTCAATTTAGAACATTAGAAGGCGTTGGGATTTTTACAATGGTTCTTGATTACAATGGTTTTACGCGATTTAAACTGAAAAGAGTAGCTGATATGTGGGAATTGGACATTTCTGAAGAAAATATGAGAAAACCCAAATACGCATTATATACTGGAACTGAAAGCGCGGAAGAAAAGGAGATTATTCGTAATATTTATAATAGTTCGTGGGATGATGTCCCTACAAATATTGCGAATGAATTAAAACGCATTAATGAAAATAATAATCTCGGTGAAATCATTAAAGTATTGATGATTACTTCTTCTGGTTCGGAAGGCATCAATTTGAGAAACACACGATATGTTCATATTATGGAACCATATTGGCATCCAGTTAGAACAGAACAAGTCATTGGTCGTGCTAGGCGTATATGTAGTCATAAAGATTTACCAGAAGAATTGCAGACAGTAGAAGTATTTATATATTTAATGACTTTTTCAGAAAAACAGTTGAAAAGCGATGATTCTATTGAATTGAAATTAAAAGACAAGGGTAAATTTAAACCATTCGGTCCTGTGACAAGTGACCAATTGTTGTTTCAAATATCAAGCATTAAAGAAAAAGTAAATAATCAATTGGCAAAAATAATTAAAGAAACATCTTTTGATTGTTCTATTTATCCTCACGGAAGAGATAAATTTACGTGCATGAATTTTCCAAGTGCAAACGCATCTAAATTTACATATGTTCCTGATTATTCCAAACAAGAAAAGGATACTACGCTACAAATAAATAAAAAACAAATTGAATGGATTGGACACTCTATAATAATTAATGGCAAAAAATATATTGCTCGAACTATTACCAAAGACAAATTATGGAATGTTTATGATTTGAAAAGTTACAAAGAAGCATTGGCAAATCCCGGAATGAATCCGATACAAGTTGGAACCTTTGAAAAAAATAAATATGGCGATGGAAATGATGTTTTTATGGCAGTATAAAGACGTCTTGGTTATGTTGGTTGGATTTTTGCAAAAGTAGTCTTTGGTGAAGGAGGACATCAAGACAATGTGTTTGAAGTTATGTAATTGGATAATTCAATATGATAAAACCGAATATTTTATCATATTAATAGATACAAATCTTGATTCCAGGAAAAAATAATATATTGTGTCACACCTATAATAATATATATTTTTCAACTAAAAGGGTTATCCTAAATTAAAGTGATAGTTTTAGTTTAACGGTATTAAGGTGAGATTCCACACACTCCGTAGTTTTTTGCGTTGTCAACGACATTATTAACCATTGTGCTTAATTTATCTTCACTAACCCCATCTAATATAGTTATAAAATTAAAATATACTTTTATTTGCGATTTTTTCCCGGTTCCATATAGTTCTTTCAGTTTATGAAGCACATTTTTTGAATTTGGGTTTGGTTTTATTTCTAAAAATAACGTAGCATTTGGAAATTTTTTTTGTATATTTTTTCGTGACGTTTTCAAGTTCTTATTTTGTGCGCAATATGCTTTAAACCCATATTTACTATTTGGTTCGTTTAACTTCATTATTCCAAATCCTTCACGAAGCTCTACTTGATTCTCAGGGTTAACAACTTCATCCATAACTATTTCTATACGAGTATTTACTTCATCTAATGTGATTTGTAGTTCTTCAATATCATTATCTGCCTTATCCAATTTATGGTTTACTTCAGATACCACAATTTGTAGTTCTTCAATATCATTATCTGCCTTATCCAATTTATGGTTTACGTTATCCAACTTAACGTGTGTTTTCTCATTCTGGTCTTTCATATCTTGAAGCATCTTTTCGGTTCTTTCTTGATATGCTTGACGGTCTCTTTTCTCTTCCTCAAGCATTAATTCAAGTCTTGTTTTAGCACCTGTCAAGCGCTCTATCTCGGCTTCTTTTTCACGTATTAGAAAGTTGTTTACTATCTTAGATACCTTATATGCGAACGCCGGGGAAACCCACGAAGCTATGTGCGGAATTAGGTCTGAGTGGACGTATGTTCCTCTTGTAATTCCATAACTGTTATCCGTAATAAGAACCGGCTCAGTATTGCTCCGGTTCTCTTCAAAATATTTAATTAATTCTTTATTACCGTCATTTCTAATCCAATTTTTCATTTGTTTTCCACCATCCGCACACAATTTAGTTGCGTTAATATACCCATTTGTCATATCCATAGTAACCGTAAAATCACCATAAAGTGCTTTAGAATATTTACCATCAATAGGTTCAAAGGCTAATTTTTTAATAAGTTCGTCGTTGTTGTTTGCGTTCATTTTATTTTATTTGTGTTTTAATGTATAAGTAATTATTTCAAATCAATTTTTTTTCTATAAAATTCAATAAATCACCATTTCCTGCAAAAGGTTCTATTATATTAACAACATTGTCAGGAATAAATATATTTTGTAATATATATTCATAATTTGTAGTGTAAAATTGTCCTAATGATTTTTTGGAAGCGTTTGATTTTGGAGGCATAATTTATTATGATTAATTTATTTATTTCAATTTACTTGTATGTATATTTTCTCTGAATTATATCTTTTGTCTTCTGTATTATTCTTCATCCAAAATCATAAGCCCCATTGCTGCGTAATTATGAAGGTCTAACAAAGTGTCACGTAGTCCTTCGTCTTTTACTAATGTAACTCCATTTTTATCAATTGATATTGCCCGACGCAATTTATCTTCAATACGAATAAGTATTCCAATAATTCCATATGTCGCAAAAGAATCGCCATAATCCGCATTTTTTCTTCTAAATACTTCCAATGCGTCATCGTGAATTTTTTGCATTTGTTGTATTCTATTAGGCGGAGACGGTTGTGGTGACAGCATCGGTTTGTTGTAGTCAAATAAAATTCCATCTGAATTTTGAATGTCTTTATTCCACGAAATGTGTTTTGATGGTTTATCAGATGAAGAATGAAATGTTGGTTGGTTCAAATCAATCGGAACAGGTGTTTCTCTAAAAGAATTATTGTCAATTTTTATATATTTTATTTCTGGAGTTGAGGTTGAGGTTGTATCGGATTTATTTTTTTGTTGATTTAAAGAAGAAAAAAACAATGGTGATAATTTTTCTTTTTTAATCGAGGTTTCTTGTGATTTTAATTCGTTAACACTCGTATTTGCATTCGTATTTGCAATCGTATTTGCAATTTGAGAAATGTCATAATTACGCTCAGCAATTGTTCTTTTAATAATTGATTCAATTTCGGTCAATGGTTCATCCATTTTATCGCGAAAATTCGGTATTTGTTGAGGCAATGGACGAGCCATAGATTGTTTAAAATCGTCTTCTTTTTCTGTCAATTTAATTTCAAACTGCGATAATTTTTCAGTTTGCAATTCTTCAAATGTAATTGGTATTTTTTGTTGTGTTTGATATTGTGGTTGTGTTTGATATTGTGGTTGTGGTTGTGGTTGCGAGGCGAAAAGAATAGATGAAATGAACGCCTTGTTTAACATTACTAAATCTCTATGCTTCATGTTTTCTGATTCATAGAATTCAGTCAACGCAGTTTTAAATACATTTCTATTTTGAAATATATCTTGTTCGCCAATTACTTCCCAAAGTATTTCAATATTTGATAAAGCTAAAAAGTCGTGTTTATTCATTAAATGTAGTATTTAATGAATAATATTTATACTATTTACAAAACAGAATTAAAATACACCTTTCGAAATTTTTCCATATATTTATCCTTTAAAATATGTGTTTTCAAATAGTTGCCTGTAATTTTATCTTCCAACATATGAACAATAAAAAAGAGAGAATATACCCCACATTCAGTATTTCCATATTGATGTTCTACAGGATAATTTTTATCAAATTTGAAATGTATATTCATCTCTTCACCTTGTTTTATGATTCTATCCACCAATACTTGCACTTCACGAGGAATGTCATTGCCTGCACTATCAAAGAAAAAGATTGCGCCCTTTTTTATATTTACAAAGAGAGAAATCCAATGTTCTCCTCCTTTGTAATGCGGGTCTGTATTAAAAATAAATCCTAATTTCGTTTTACCATTTGTTTGTTGCTGTTTTAAATTCAAATTGCATATTTCTTCCCACACACATACACCATCAGTTTCTTTTGTATCAAAATCAATTGGAGCTGGTCCAAAAAAATCAAAACATTTATATACTTTTTCATACTGTTTCATAACATTCATAATATCTACACTTGATAACCATTCATTAGGATTTTTTTTCCATTCTTCAGGCGATAATGGCGCGAATGACTGTTTTAATTCATCCATTTCACCTTTTGCAAAATCTTGAATTAGCCAACACGATTCTCTTTGACACGTTTTATTCATATATTTTCCTAATAATTCCCATATTTCTTTTGGATTGTTGGAATGAATTATAGTGTCAGGATGTCTACTATTCCATTTATTTTTCAATTTAAATAATGCATCATTTGTGTAACAACTAAAATCATTCGAAGGACCATTTTTTGGACTACACGACATCTTTGTCATAGATACACCATTACTCCCTATTATTGTTTTTTTGCCGCCAGTAATGTGCTGATATAGATGCTTATGCGTTGGATGTATTCTATGGGGCTTAAATAATCTCAGTGTCGAATGAAGCGTTTTCTTGTTTCTCCTCAGTGTTTTCTTGTTTCTCTTCAGTGTTTTCCTGTTTCTCCTCAGTGTTTTCCTGTTTCTCCTCAGTGTTTTCCTGTTCTTCATATGTATTTATTAGATTTTTCTTTTTACCAATACCTTTTACTT
>Ga0315293_10000689_pt1 | contig 31722 bp, 23 predicted proteins | sample YL17G13_20_MG_FD_203071 | JGI IMG/M metagenome (GOLD analysis project Ga0315293, IMG submission 203071) | Sediment microbial communities from Yellowstone Lake, YNP, Wyoming, USA - YL17G13_20 | ecosystem: Environmental > Aquatic > Freshwater > Lake > Sediment | place: USA: Wyoming | collected... | reverse complement strand
CCTACTGACGGGGGGTTGGGGGGGGGGGCAGCGCGCGCGGCGCGCGGCGTTCCTTTTCCGGCGGGCGGCGCCCGCGCTCCGTCTGGCGTTGTCGGCTCGGGGCGGGCCTCGTTGTCAACGCGCACACCCAAAACCACGGCCAAGCAATCAGGGGCGAGCGCGGGAGAGGGCGGCGCGGCCGGCGCGCCCCACTCCTCTCCCGCGCGGCGCGCGGCGGGCGCGCCCTCGGCGCCTCCCGCGCCCCTCCCCGCCGATCGTGCCCGACCTCGGCGCACACGCAAGCGCTTCCGCCGCCCCGGCGCGCCCGCGATGCCCCCGCGCGTCGCCGCCATCGCGGCTTTGCTCCTCCTCGCCCCGGCCGCCCTGGCCTCCCGGTCCCGGCACGAGTTTCGGTCGGGCGAGTTTGTGCCCACCGCGCGGCGGGTGCAGTATCACGGGGTGAGGGAGGAGAAGGGAAGGGAGAGACGAGGGGCGGGCCCGGCTCGAGTCCCACCCCCCGCCACCCCCCTCCTCCACTCCAACAGCTGCGCACGCCCTGGACCGACCTCACTGGGCGCCACTGCCCCCGCTTTGGCGACGCGGCGACGCTGGCGGTCCCGCTGCCCGCGCCCGCGCTCGGCGGCGGCGCGGCGCTGCGTGGCACGTACAAGGTCCAACTGGCCTTCGACGGCGAGCGCGTGCGCACGCCCTGGTTGACCGTCGTGGGGCGGGCGGGGGGGGAGGGAGGGGTGCCGGTGGTCGAGGTGACGCTTTCGCGCGCGGGCCGCGCGCTGCTCGCCGCCTCGGCGCGCGTCGGCCCCGCCCCCGCGGACTACGTGGCGGCCCACCCCGAGCTGCGGGACGCGTGGGCGAGCCCGGACGCGTGGCCGCGGCCGCTGCCGGTGGTGGTCGTCTGGGCGGCGCGGCCCGGCGCGGACTTGGTCGCCGGCGCCTACCTCGCCCTCGCCGCCTGCCTCCTGTTCGCCCTCCTGGGCGCCGTCTTCGGCTTGGCCGGCTACGAGGACGCCGTGTCCGGCCTGGTGGCCGGCGTCGCGGCCGCGGCCGAGGCGGCGGCCGCGCCGGCGGCGCAGCTGCCGGCCGCCGCGCTGCCGCCGCACGCCACGCGCCCGCTCACGCCCCAGTATGGGGCCGTGGGCGCGTTTCAGGGGGGCGGCACGCCGCCGCTGCGCGCCTCGCACTCTGGCGACGGCGGCGGTCCGTGGCCGCGAGCGCCCGCGCCCGCGTTCGCAGCGCCGCCGCCGCCGGCGGCCGCGTATTCGCCTCCCGCACGCCCTTTGTACGGAGGAGGAGGAGGAGGAGGCGCGGCGGCCGGCAAGCGGGATTGAAAAGGGTGGAGATCGCGGCGGTTGTTTCCTCTCAATCTCCCTTGTGTGCGCGTGCGCCCGTTTGACAGTGTTCCCGCCCGCAACGCAAACCAACGCGCGCACGGTCGCGCGTCAATCTCCTCCTCCCGGCGCGGCGGCGGCCATCGAGAAGTCGGGTGGCCTGCTTCCGCCGCCGCCTCCGTCGCCCGCCTGTTCCAACGCTCCGCGCACGCGCCTCTCGAGCGAATCCAGGCGCGCCCCTAGATCCGCCGCCGCCGCCGCCGCCGCGCGCGCGGCGTCGGCCGCCGCCGCCGCGGTCGCCGCCGCGTCGTCGGCGCGCGCCATCACCCCTCCCCGGAACGCCGCCTCGCCCGCCTTCCGCTCCGCGTCCTTGCGCGATTGGCGGCCATACTCCAGCCCCAGAATGGTGACCGCGGTCGCCCAGACGAAGCCCTCGGACGCGACCTTGCCCGCCAGTTCGACCGCTTTCTCCTCCGTGAGGTCCCCGACGAACGCTTTGCCGGACGCACCGGCGGCGCCGCGGTCGACGGTGACTTCGAGGCGGTGCAGGCGCTGGAGAGGGGGGAGGGGGCGGTGAAAAATGGGAAACGAGACAAAGCGGCCGCCGCCGGGAGAGCCGTTGCGCGCAGCGGGCCTTCCCAGCCCCCTCTCCCCCCTCTCCTCTCGTACCTGCGCGAGGTTGATGACGCGGCCGCGAAACGTGGGGTGCCCCATCACGTACGTTTGGAAGCGCCCCGCGAGCGGTTTGGCGATGGTTTTGAGGGAGAGAGTAAAAGCTTTAAAGACAAAGGCCGCCATGGTGGTTGCGGGCGCCGGCGGCGGCTGCGCCGCGCGGGGGCCGCGCCGCGCCGCGCGCTGTCAATGGCGCGCGCTCGCGGGCGGCAGTTGGACCGCCCAGGCGCAGGCGACCCACCCACGACACGCGGGGGCGGGGCGGCGGGCTCCGTGCGGCGGCGGCCGCCGCGCAGAGTGGGGCGGCGCGACGGCGCGCCCCCTCCCCCCCCACTCGCGTCGCCACCGGCAGCCGGCGCCGCCTCGTGCGCGCTCCACAGCCCGCAATGCGTGCCCTGGCGCCGGCCCCGAGCCGCGGCCGCCGTCCGGCCGCGAGCCGCGAGCCACGCCATGCGAAGGGGCGCGCGCCCGCCCCCGCGCGGCTGCCCAGCCGCGTGGCGCGGCCGCGCGCGGTGGCGGAAGAAGAGGTGCGCGAGCATCGAGGGTCGTGGGGGTCGGCCGCTGCGGCGGCCCGCATGCGGCGGCCCGCACGCGGCGGTTGCGCCGCTGCTGCCGGCGCGCTGCGGCCCATCGAACCGGGCGCAATGCGTGAGATCTGTCGGGGAAGGATTGAGAAGCAGGGCCGCCCCGAGCCACCCCCACCCCCGCGGCGGGCCCCGACCCTCACCCTCCCCTCTGACCCCTCTCCTCTCATAGGACATCGACCTCGAGTCCTCCGTCGACGCCGGCATGGCCAAGCTGATCGACGCCGCCGGCGCGGGCGCGTCGTTCACGTCGCCCGGGTGGCTCACCCAGCTCGGCCGCCTCTGGGGCGGCGCGTCGGACGTGCCCGTCGCGGACGCCAAGCCGGACGACATCAAGGACTTGCTGGGGGGGGCGCTGTTCAAAGCCCTGTTCAAATGGATGGAGGAATCCGGGCCCGTCTACCTCCTTCCGACCGGCCCCGCGTCGTCTTTCCTCGTCGTCTCCGACCCGGCCGCCGCCAAGCACGTGCTGCGGTCCACGGACAACCCCAAGAATCCCGTGTACGACAAAGGGCTCGTGGCGGAGGTGTCGACGTTTCTCTTCGGCACCGGGTTTGCCATTGCCGGCGGCGACCTCTGGCGCGTGCGCCGGCGCGCGGTCGGCCCCGCCCTGCACCGGGGGTACTTGGACGCCATGCTGACGCGCGTGTTTGGGCCGGCGGCGGTGGCGCTGAATGAGAAACTGGTGGCGAGCCAGGGGGCGCCCATCGACCTGGAAGCCTGCTTCTCGCAGCTCACCCTCGACGTCATCGGCAAGTCGGTCTTCAACCACGATTTCAACGCGCTGACAGCATCTTCCCCCGTCATCCAAGCGGTCTACACCGCGTTGAAGGAAACCGAATCGCGCGCGACCGACGTCCTCCCCCTCTGGCGCTGGCCCCTCGTCGCTTGGCTCTCCCCGCGCCAGCGCGCCGCCACTGACGCGGTGCGCATCATTCGGGCGACGACGGAAGAGTTGATCGCCGAGTGCAAGCGCATCGTCGACGCGGAGGCCGCGGGTGACGTCGATTTGACAGACCCCGCGACCGCGGCCGACCCGTCCGTCCTGCGCTTCCTCATCGCGTCCCGCGACGTCGTCGACGCGGACCAACTGCGGGACGACCTGCTCTCCATGCTCGTCGCGGGGCATGAAACGACAGGGTCGGTCTTGACGTGGACCGTGTACCTGTTGATGCAGAACCCCGCCGCCATGGCGACTGCCGTCGCCGAAATCGACGCCGTGCTCGGCGACAAAGAGATGCCCTCCCTCGCCGACTACGGCGCGCTGCGGTACACGACGCGGTGCGTGAACGAATCGATGCGCCTCTACCCGCACCCGCCCGTCCTCCTGCGCCGCGCGCGCGTGCCCGACACGCTGCCCGGCGGGTACAGCGTGCCCGCGGGGCAGGACGTCATGATCTCGGTGTACAACATCCACCGGTCGCCCGCGGTGTGGGGCGCCACGGCGGCCGTGTTCGACCCGATGCGGTTTGGCCCGCTCGACGGCCCGCCCCCGACCGAGGTCACCACCGACTACAAGTTCATCCCGTTTTCGGGCGGGCCCCGCAAGTGCGTCGGGGACGCGTTCGCGGTGTCCGAGGCGGTCGTCGCGCTCGCGGTGTTGCTCAAACGGTTCCGCCTCGCCCCCGTGCCCGGCCGGGAGGACCCGGGCATGACGACGGGGGCCACCATTCACACGCTGCGGGGGCTGTGGGTGACGGCGGTGGAACGGGATGGGGTGGGGGTGGGGGCGGTGGCGTCGGCCGTGCCGGCGACCACCGCGTGACGCGTGTGACGCTGCTCCCCTCCACTCTCCCCCCTGGTTGGTGACCGCGACGGATGCGGCTCCAGTCACACGCGCGCGCGGGGGCGGCGCGGGCTTTGGGGGGGGGGCGGGACTCCTTTTTTGGGCGGGCAAAAAACAGATCGAGGGCAGGCGCGCCCGCCGCGCCCCGAGCAATGGTCGGGCGCGGCGCGGCGCTGCCAGAAAAATGGGGGAGGCACAGAGAGGGGCGCGCCATGGTCGGCGTGTGGCGGGCGCTCGACCATGGCGCGCGCGAGAGAGCGAGCAGCGGAAGGGTGGGTGGAATGGTAGGGGGACCTGCTCTACCTAGGATCAAGAGAAGAGCAAACGGCGAAGAACCGGCGAAAGTTGGAGCGAGGAAGCAGGGGGGGGTGGTCAGCCGGCCGTGCACGGCCCGGGCGCGAGCGCGCCAAACGCGCCGCCCTTCCCCTCGCCGCCGCCGGCCACGGTCCCGCCCGACGCGTCAGACGACCAGGTGACGACCGACGCGCCCGGCTTGGCGGGCGCAAAGGGGGCAAAGGCGCCCGGGCGCGCGCGCGGCGAGAGTGCGCCGCGCGACGCGGTCGGGTGGGCCAGGGAGGAGCCGCCGGCGCCCTGGGAGGAGCCCGCGTCGGCGCCGTCGGAGGACGGGGAGACCGAGGGGCGAGCGCCGGCGGCGCGCGCGGCGGCGCGCGCGACCGCGGCGGTTGCCGCGGCCGCCGCCCCGGCCACCACCGCCGCCGCTGCTATCGCGGCGGCCGCCACCGCCTGCGGGATGAGGCCAGGAGGGACGCCCAACGACGCAAGGGCCAGGGGGAGAGGGGTGTCGGACGCCAGCATCACCCGCAGCGCCGCGTCGGGCGGCGCACCCGCTGCCGCGAGCGCGGCGGCCGCCGCGTGCGCGCGCGCAGCGGCAGCCCAGCCAACGGGCTCGGCGGCCGCGGCGGCCCACGCGTTGGTGGTCGCGGGCGCGGCGGCCGCCGCCAAGCCGGCGGCCGGCCCCGAGGCAGCCGCCGCGCACGCGCCGTGCGCGCCGCCGCCGCCACCGCCCGCGCCGTCGGCGGTCGTCACGTCAAACACCGACCGCCGCCGCTTGGCCGCGGCCGGCGCGTCCCCGCCCTCGTCGGCGCGCGGCGGCGGCGGGGGCGCGTGGCGTTGAAAGTGTTTCTGCGCGTGCGACGCGACTTGCGCCGACGAGCGGGTGGGCACGAAATGCGTCGCGATGCCGCGCCAGTCGCCCTGAGGGGTGGTGAGGGTGGTGTGCGTGGGTCGGGGGGCGGCCGGCGGCGCCCGGGGGCGTGGATACGGAAAAGGTAAATCGAGTGCGCCTCGTGGCCTCGCAAACCCTTCGGCCCGCGGCCGCCCCGCCCCCGCCCCTGGCGCACCTTGCCCAGCGCCTCCAACCCTTGCAGGAAGCGGCGGTGCTCGTCCCGCGTCCAAAGCACGCCTGAGGAGGGGTGGGGAGGGGGTGGCGGCGTTGGCGGGGGCGGGCGCGCTGCGGGTCCGCGTCAAGGCGCGCCGCGAGGCGGCCGCCGCCGACCCCGCCGCCGCCCTGCATAGCGCGGCCTTGATCATAAAATCGACGCTGCGGCGCGAAATCAACTCAGCCGCTCACCTCGCTTGCGCGGCGTCGCGTCTCCGCCGCATTCGGCGGCGGCCGACGTCGCGGGCGTCGCGTCCGGCGGCGGGCCGCTCTCAGCGTGGCGCTGAGTTTGAGACATTGGTAGGGAAGGTTGGCGTGGGCGGGGCGGGGGTGAGGGCGGGGGGCGAGAGTGTGGGCGGCAGTGCTCGGCCGCCCGCGTGGCGGCCTTCGCTCCCGCTCGCGCCCCTGATTCTGTCGCTGATCCTCTAGCCCTTGCACGCGCCGCGCCGCCCCCCCCCCCCCCCCGCTAGTTTATGGACGCGAGCGCGGCCCGCCGCGCGGGCGTGTCCTCAAAGAGGGCGCCGACGAGCGTGCGCACCGCGCGCGCGTCGAGCCCCGCCGCGCGCAGCTCCCCGGTCGCCCACAGGGGCGCGACGTCGGCCAACCGGGCGGAGCAGAGGATCAGGATGCGCTGAGGGGGTAGGGGTGGGGGGTGGGGGAGGGGGTGGGCGTGTGGGGGGGGGGACGCCGGTGCGACCCCTCCTCCCCTTTCTGCCTCACCCGCAGCGTCGCCAGCCGGGGCGCCGCGGCCTCGACCGCCGCCACAAGTACGTCTTCGTCCGGCGGCGTCCCCACGTCGCCCCCGTCCGCCACCCCCCCCGCCGACCGCGCGCGCAACAACAGCCCCAGCGCGGCCGCCGGCCCGTCGGCCGCCACGGGCGCCAGCAACGCCGGCAGCGCGTCCGCGTCGTCGGACGCGATGTGGTGCAGGGTGAGGAGGTCGCGGGCCGCGGCGCCGGCGACGGCGTCGAGCAGCGCGGCCGCGACGGCGACCCGCTCCCGCGGCGCGAGCGTGCCGCGCAAGGAGGCGCCGGCGCGGGCCAGGCCGGCGGCTGCGGCCGCGACCGCGCGCCCCGCGTCGCGCGCCCGGCCGCCGTCGGCGAGCCGCGCGAAACCGCGCGCGCCTTCGAGGCACGCCGCCAGCTCCCCCGCGTCGGCCTCGACCCGGGCGCGCAGCGCGGTGTCGCCCGCGGCGCGCACGCGGGCGGCGGCGTCGGCCAGCGCCGCGGGCGCGCCCGCCGCGCGGTCGGCGAGCGGCCGTGCGGCCGCCGCCAGCCCCCGCGTCACCGCGTCGCCCACCGCCGCGCAATCGTTGCGAAACAGGGCCAACGGCTGCAGCGCGCGCAGGGACGCGGGGCGGGCGGCGGGGGGGAGGAGGCCGGCCAGGTCGACCGCGTCGGCCGCGCCGCGCGCGAGCGCCTGGGCCGCGGCGGGGCGGGCGGTTGAGGCGCGGGCGATGGTGTCCGCCACCAGCGCCGCCACTGCTGCCCCTGCTGGCGACACGGCGTACTCTCCCGCGGCGAGGAGAGGGGCGTCGAGCGCCCCTGCTCCACCCCCATTCCTCCAATCCAGCGGGCGCGGCCCCCGGTGCGCGGCCGCGGCCGCCACCGCGCGCCACTCGTCTGCGTCCTTGGACCGGGCGGGGAGCGGGACGCCCGCGGGGGAGAGGCCGCCGTCGGGGGGGGGGGGTCGGACGAGGAGCGTGCGCGCGGCGGAAACGACGTCCAGCCGCAACCCGGCCAGCTCCCGGTCCACCACGCGCGCGGCATAGGCGGCCAGGCGGCCGCCGCCGTCGGCGGCGGTCGCGGGCGCGAGGTGGGCGGCCTCGGCGGCGGCCTCGAGGCGGGACGCAGACGCGGCTGCCGAGTCGAACGCGGCCCTCCCGCCCTCTCTCCCCCGCCCGTCGGCCGCGGGCGCCAGCACGAGATCCACCACGGCGGCCGCGACGGGGGGCCAGGCGGACGCGCCGACGGCGGCGCCGGCGCCGGGCGACGCGCGGAGGAGGGACGGCGCGAGCCACGCGGCCGCGCGCGCGGCTGCGTCGACCGCGCCGGTGGCGCCGCCCCGCGCCCACGCGAATTGGGACTCGCTCTGCGTGATCGCCACGCCCCCGCGCTCGCGCAGCAGGGGCAGCAGCAGGCCGCCCGCGACAGCAGCGGCCGCGCGCGACACCGCGCGCTCCGCCGCCTCGCCGCCCAGCGCGCGCGCCGCCGCCAGGCCGGCGGCGGCCGCGGGCGAGACGGACAGGGACGAGGGGGTGGCGACCAGGCCGGCGTCGAGGGCGGCGTCGGCGGCGGCCGCGACGAGCGGGCGGAGGGTGGCGGCGGCGGGGGCGCCACCCGGGCCGCTCTCCACCGCGGCCAGGGCGGCCATGGCAGTGTCGAGATCGCTGCGCGCACAAGCGTCTGCCACCGCGGCCGCAGCCGCGTCGGCTGCCGCGGCCGCCGCTGCTTCGCGCTTTCGCCCTCTCGCCCCGTCGAGCGCCTCGGCCGCCTTCGCCGCTTCCGCAGCCGCAGCCGCCAGCGGGGACGACCCGACATCGCTCGTCGCCAGGGCGGCGCCCAGGGTGGCGAGGCGGGCGGCGTCGGGCGGCGGGAGCAGCGCGTCGCCCGCGGCGGCGGCGAGCGCGGCCGCGGCGGCCGCCGCGGCCGCGTCCGCGCGCACGTTGAGCGCGTCGACATACTCTTGCAGTACGGACGCGGAAAAGCCCTAGGAATGGAGGATGAAGGGATGGATGGGCGCGACGCCGCATCCCCGCTCCCTCCTTCCCGCCCCCTTCCGACACCCCCTCACCTCCGTCACTGCCCGCTCTGGCAGCAGCGCTTCAGCCACCGCGGCCGCGGGGTCGGGCTCGCCCCGGGGCGTGGCGGTGGACGCGGACGCCGTCTCCAGGGAGTCGGCCGACGACGACATGATGGAGGGGATGACGGACTGGACGCGTCCAGCCCGGGAGGGGGGCGCCGCGGCCGGAGAGTGCGGCGCACATGTCGACGGCCCTACTCTCACTCGCCCAGACCCCGCCTGCGTCCCACTCGCCTCGTCGCGACCCGGCCGCGATGCTCCCCTCCCCCGGCGCCGGCGCCGGGGCCCGGGGAGCGCGCGCGAGGCCGGCGCCCGCGGCGGCGGCGGCGCCAGCGCGCGGCGCCGCCGCCCCGCGGCCTCGCCAGGGCCCGCATTGGGCGTCCACACACCGTGGTAGTCATCGCCGGCGGGCGCTGCCGCCGGCCGCCGCCGCCACCACCCACCCCGTGCCGCCCGCGCCCGGCCTCCGCTTCCCCCCCCCGCCCCCGTCCGACGCCGACACCGCCTACGACGTCATCGTCGTCGGCGGCGGCCACGCCGGCATCGAGGCGGGGCTGGCGGCGGCGCGGACCGGGGCGCGCACGCTCCTCCTCACCCTCTCCCTCGACCGCGTCGGGTGGCAACCGTGCAACCCGGCGGTCGGCGGCCCCGCCAAGTCGCAGCTGGTGCACGAGGTGGACGCGCTGGGCGGGGCCATGGGCGCGCTGGCGGACGGGGCGTACCTGCAAAAGCGGACGCTCAACGCGTCCAAGGGGCCCGCGGTCTGGGCGCTGCGCGCGCAGACGGACAAGCACGAGTACGCGGCCCTGGCCCGGCGGGCGCTGGAAGCCGCGCCGGGGCTCGGCGTGCGGGAAGGGATGGTCACGGACGTCCTGGTCGACGGCGCGGGGCGCGTGTCGGGCGTCGCGACCCACTACGGCATGGCCTTTGCCGCCCCCGCCGTCGTCGTCACCACGGGCACGTTTGGCAACGGCGTCATCTGGGTGGGGGACCGCAGCCTGCCGGCGGGCCGGTGAGAGTGGGGGGTGGGGAGGAGGGTGGCGCCGCGTCGCCCACACACCCGCCCCGACACCCCTCACCCACCCCACGCGTCTCTCTCAGCGCCGGCGAAGCCCCCGCCCACGGCCTGACCGAATCCTTGCAGTCCCTGGGCCTGGAAGCCGGCCGTCTCAAAACGGGCACGCCCGCGCGCGTCGACGCGCGCACCGTCGACTTCACCTCCCTCGAACCCCAGCCCGGCGACACCGACGTGCGCTGGTTTTCGTTTGATGAAAAGGCGCACGTGGAGCGCCCCCAAATTCCGTGCCACTTGACCCGCACGACCTCCGCCACGCACGCCCTCGTCCGCGCCCACCTCGCCGACACCCCCGTCTACGGCGGCTGGGTCGACGCCGCGGGCCCGCGCTATTGTCCGTCGATCGAAGACAAAATTGTGCGGTTTGCGGGCAAGGAGTCGCACCAAGTGTTTTTGGAACCAGAGGGGCGAAACACGCCCGAACTCTACGTCCAGGGCATGTCGACCGGCCTCCCCGAGCGGGTGCAGCTGGCGCTGTTGAGGACGCTGCCCGGCCTGGAGCACGTGTCGATGCTGAGGCCGGCCTACGCGGTCGAGTACGACTATTTTCCGGCGCGCCAACTCAACCGCGACCTCCAATCGAGGACCATCCCCGGCCTGTTTCTCGCCGGCCAGCTCAACGGGACGACCGGGTACGAAGAGGCGGCCGCGCAGGGGCTGCTGGCCGGGGCGAACGCGGCGCGCGTCGCGGGCGGCGCGGAGACCGTCACCCTGCCGCGAGACGCGGGCTACATCGGCACCATGGTCGACGACCTCGTCACGGCCGACCTGCGGGAGCCGTACCGCGTGCTCACGTCGAGGTCGGAGCACCGGCTGCTGCTGCGCGCGGACAACGCCGACGCGCGCCTGACGCCGCTGGCGGCGTCGCTGGGGCTGGTGACGCCGGCGCGGGCCGCGGCGCAAGCCGGCAAAGCCGCCCGCGCGGCCGCCGAGATCGCGCGCCTCAAGTCCTTGCGCCTGCCGGCCGACCACCCCGCGTGCGCCGCCGCGGCCGCCGCGTCGGCCCAGGCGGTCAACGGGCACGCGACCGCGGCCGACCTGCTGCGCCGGCCGCACGTGCGGTATGCCACGCTGGCGGGGGCGGGGGTGGGGGCGACGGAGGAGGAGGTGCCCTTGACGGAACGCGAGCCGATCGAGATCGCGGTCAAGTATGAAGGCTTCATCGCGCGCGCCGCCAAGCAGGCCGCCGCCGACGCCGCCCGGCACGGGGCCCGCATTCCGGCGGGGACGGATTATGGGGCCATCGGCACGCTGAGCCTCGAAGCGAGGGAAAAGTGGGCGCGCGTCGCGCCGGAAGACGTCGGCCAAGCGTCCCGCGTGCCGGGCGTGTCGCACGCCGACGTGTCGGCGTTGCTCGTGCACCTGGAGACGGCGGCCAAGCGGGAGAGGATGGCGGCGGAGCGGGAGACGGTCGGGGCGGGAGCGCGGCGGCGGGGTGTCTAGGGAGGGGCGTCTGTTGTCGTGCCACAATTTCTTCTCCGCCTCCCTGCCGGGCGCCGCGCCTCCCCATGCCCTCACGCACGACCTGAGCCGGGGCCCGCGAGCGCTGCCCTGGGAATGCGGCGCGCGGTTGCCGACGCGGCGCTCGCGCTGGCGGCCGCCGCACGCGTGCGCGCGGCCTGTGGCGCAAGCTGGCCCCGCCTGGCGTCGCTGGCGGTCGAGGCGGACGGAAAGCGACCAGGCGGTGGGGCGCGTCGGCGGGCGGCGTCCCCAGCCGCCCGCTCCGACGGCCCGAGGCGACACCAGCCGTCCTCTCGAGAGCGGGACGGCGGGCGCAAGACCGGCGCGCCGCCCCCGTCTTCCACCTCGCCCCCCTGGCCCGCCGCGCACGCCGCCGCCGCCGCCCTTCTCCTCCTCGCCGGCGGCCCGCCGCCGTCCGGCTTTCGGTTGCGCACTCTGCTGGCGGCCGCGCCGACGGCGGCCGCGGCCCGGGAGCTCCACTCGCTCGCGCTCGCGGCCGGCGGCGCGCCCGACGCGCGCGCGTGGACCGCGCTGGCGGCGCGGGCCGGGGCCGAGGGCGATCCTGATGGAGTGCGAGCCATCATGGCCGCCGCCGCGGCTTCCGGGGCGGCGCCGGCGGCGCAGTGGTGGACCTCCTTGATAAAAGCGCACGCCCTGGCCGGCAACATGCCCGCCGCCCGCGCCGCCCTCGCCGAACAAGCCGCACTAGCGACTCGACCGGGATCTGGAATCGACGCCGCGTCGGCCGCCGTCGCGGCCGACCACGGCGCGCGCGCGCTCGTGGTCGCGTGCGGCGCCGCTGGCCTCCCCGCGCGCGCCGCGGACGCGGTGCGCGCGCTCGTCGCGACCGGCGTCACGCCCTCGTTCAAGACGTACCACGCGCTGGCGACCGCGTTCGCGGAGGCGGGCGACGGGCCGGGCGCCGAGGCCACGCTCGCCGGCGCGGCGGCGGCCGGCCACCCGCCCAGCGCGCGAGGGTTGGAGGTTGTGCTGCGCGCGTGGTCGCGCGCCGGAGATCCGGGCCGCGCCGCCGCCGCCCTGGCCGCCCTGGCTGCCGCCACCCCCGGCGGCGTGGGCGCGCTCCCCGAAGTCGCCCACGCCCAGGCCGCCGGCGCCTGCTCCCGCGCGGGCGATGTTGAAGGTACGAGGGCTGTGCTGGACGCGGCGGCGGCAGCGGGGGTTGCGCTGGGGCCTGCCTGCTTCGCGCGGCTCGTCGACGCGCGCGGCGCGGCGCGCGACCTCCCCGGCGCCCTCGCCGCCCTGGACGAAGCCGCGGCCGCGGGCGTGACCCTTGACGCGCGCTGCATCGCGGCCGCGCTGCATTGGTGCGCGGCGGCGGGGGATGGGGGGGCGGCCGCGGCGGTGCTCGAACGCGCGGAACGCGCGGGCGTCGACGCGGCGAGCGACGCCGTGCTGCTCAAGTCGGCGGCCGAAGCGTGGCTACAGGCCTGGTGGGTGACGTCAAAGCAACAAGGAGGCGGAAAAGGGGCGGAAGCGGAGGCGGCGACTTTCCTCGCGCGCGGCGCCGCCGCCGCGCTTCGCTACGCCTCGCTCCGCCCCCCGTTCCACCACATCCCCCCCCCGGGCGCCGACCTCGCGGTCGACCTGCACTCGGCCGGGCACTGGACGGCGCAGACGCACCTGGTGGGCGTGCTGGCCCGCCTGGGCAACGCGCGCGCGCTCGCGCTGCGAAAGGCGCGGCGCGCCAAGGGCGCGCGCGGCGGCCGGGCGGCCGCCGCCCCCGCCACCCTCTTCACGTCCGTCCCCGACATCATCGTCATCACCGGCCGCGGCAACCGGTCCCGCACGCGGGGCCAACCGGTCGTCCGCCACGCGGTCCTCGCGTTTCTGCAGGCGCTCGGCCTCCCCGTCCGCCTCGGCGCCGGCAACGATGGCGTGGTCGTTGTGCGGGGGGCGGATGTGGAGCGGTTGCTGGACGAGGCGCGGGCGCGGGGGGTGGCGTGGGCGCCGGCGGCGCTGGCGCACGCCCTCGTCGGAAGGGCGGTCGAGCCTCCACCACAGCCGCCCGCCGCGCGGTGAGAATGAGAGAGTTGAGGATTTCGCGTGCAACCGGTGTGACAGACACTGTTCCCCCTTCTCAGCGGGCGCCCTTGGAGCGCTTGCCGCCGCCGTCGCGCTGCTTCTTCTCTTCCCCACCCCGCTTCTTCTTGCCGCCGCCGCCACCACCGCTCTTCTGCTGCTTGCCCTCCTTGCGCTTGTACAGGTCGGCGCCCCGCGGGCGGTCGCCGGTGGCCGGCACGGAGACGACGCCGCCGGGCCGCGCGCCGCGCGCGGCGGCCGCGAGCGCGGCGTCGTCGCCGACGACCGCATAACGCGTCAGGTCCTCCCCTTCCAGCTCCACCGCCAGCGCGGCGGCCGCGCGTTTCGTCGCTTTCGCGGCCGCCTCGTCGAGCTCGGCGTCGATGCCGCGGTCGCCCGGCGCGGGCGCGAGCGCGGCGGCCGCGCGCGCGGCGGCCGGCGGCGGCGGCGGCAGCGACGCCTCGACCGCGGCCGCCGCGCACTCGCGCAGGTGGGCGTGCAGCTTGCGTAGTGCCTTGTTGAACAGGGCCAGGGCTTGCGTGGGCGGGAGGCCGAGGGACGAGGCGGCGGCGTCGATGGAAAAACGTTGGAGGCCGGTCACGACGAGGAGCGCCGCCTGCGCCGGGGCAAGGGTCACGGGCACCCGTCCGGCCACCCACGCCGCCGCCAGCGGTGGCACCAGGTCGGTGATCATGTGGTGGTCGACGAGGGAGGACGCGTAGGCGCGCAGGCGGGCGGCGTCGTGGTCGGTGAAGGGAGTGCCGTCGGCGCGCGCGACGCGCGCGCCGGCCGCCACCCCGGCCCGCGTCTCGGCCTCGCTGTAGGCCAGCTTGGGGGCGAGCAGGCCGAGGGCGAGGTGGGGGGGGAGGGCGCGGAGGGGGCCGCCGAGGAGTTGGGCGGCGCGCACGCGGAAATCGGACGCAAAGGGGTCGAGCCAGCCCTCGGCCGCCGCGTCCGGACCTTCCGCCCCCGGCCCGCGCGTCAGGGGGCGCAACATGATGGCAGAATGCTCGCCCGTGACGTCGGACGGGGTGGAGCGGACGTAGAGGGGGGAGTAACCCGCCTTGGACCAAAAAGCGAAGAGACCGGGCGTCAGCCCAAACGCCGCCCCGAGCCAGTGCAGGGGCGGCGGCGTCATATCGGCCGCGGCGGTGAGCAGGGGCGGGAGGCCGGACCGGGCGGCGAGGCGCTCGGTGTGGAGGTCGCCGCCCGGCGGCGCGGGCGGCGCCGCGGGCGGCGGCGGCGGCGGCAGGCGGCGCGCCTTGCCGCCGCCCTCGTCGCTGTCCGAGTCGAGCCCGCCGAGGTCGCCCTCGTAGAACGCGCGCAGGGCGGCCAGCGTGGCGGCGCCATACCCCGCGCGGTGCGCGTCCGGGTGCACCGCCAGCCGCACCACGCGCGCCCCGGACAGGCGCGCAAAGTCGGCCTCCTGGAATTGGGACCCAATGGTCCAGGGGATCATGTCGCCCGCGGGCGCGTGGCCGTGGGCGAGGGCGGCCGCGGCCGCGGCGCGCGCGACGCCGCCCTCCAGAGCGACTTGGGCGACGGCCAACACGTCCGGCAGCGCGTTGGCCGTCTCGTCCGCGGGCGCCAGCAGGACAAAGAGGCGGTGGGCGGGGGCGTCGGCGAGGAGGAGGAGGTCGTCCGGCGTGTTGCGGTAGTGCGCCGCGGCCAGCAGCGCGGTGACCCGCGCCAGAAACGCTTCCGCGGCCGCGTGCCCCGAAAAGAGCGTGTCCCGGTCGACGCAAAACAGGGCGCAGGAGGACGGTGGCGGGAGGCGGGACGGGGGAGGGGGAAGGGCCGACGCCGCGTCGAGGCAGAGCGCGGCGTGGAGCCACGCCTCGACGCCGTCGCCGGGGGCGTACCGGATGGGGGCCTCGAGCGTGAGTTCTCTCAGGGTGCGGGACGCGGAGGACGAACCGGCGCCGTTGTCCGCCGCCGACGACAGTTTGGCCCCCGCGGCGCGCAACCCGGCCAGCAGCTTGAGCGACAGCGACCGCCCCGTCCCTTCATACCCGTTGACGGTCGACCCCAGGAACACGAGGTAGGGGCCCAGCAAGCGTTGGACGAGGGGGAGGGGGATGGCGGCGGCCTCGTCAATGACAACCAACTCGGCCGACGCGACCCTGTCAGCGTGTTGGGGGAGCACAAACTGCACCGTCTGCCGGTGCGACCGGTACACGTTGACGCGCACGACGGCGCGGGCGAGGGCGGGGTCGGTCGCTTGGACGACGTCGTAGTCGAGGTGTTCGGCGAAACCGAGCGCGTTCAGACCCTTGACGACGAATTCAAACAGCGTGCGCACGTTGTCGGGCGACGGCGCGGTCACGAAGACGTTGGCGTAGCCGAGGCCGAGCGCGCCCGCGACGGCGAGGCCGAGCGAGGCCGACTTGCCGCGCCCGCGCGCGGCGGTGAGCGCGACGGTCGCGCGCAACGCTTTTTCCGACGCGGCATCCAAGAACGTCATGACCGCTTTCGCCTGGTCGGCCGTGCGGCACGCGGCGACGAGGGGGCCGGCGGGCGCGGCGTCGGCGAGGGCGGCGGTCAGCTCTGCCAATTCCGCCGCCCCTGGGTCCGCCCGCGCCTCCGCCGGCGCCAGCGCGGCCGCGTGGGACGACGTGGGCAGCACGTTGAGCTCGTCGTCCACGATGAGGACGGCGGGGGAGGCGGCGAGGGAGAGGACGAGGCGCTCGTTGAAGCGCGGCGCGGACGGGCCGACGCCCGCGGCGGCCCCGCCCGCCCGCAGCCGGGCGTGCACGTCCATGGTCAGGTTGTACAGCTGCGTCAGCGACGTCATGGACGACAGCAGCAGGATGACGAGGCCGCCGCCTTCCACCGTCTCGACGGTGCGCGCGAGGAGCGAGGGGGTCAGCGCTTCAAAGTCTTGGAGGACGAGGCAGCCAAAGGTGCGGCCGAGGACGCGGTGCGTGTCGGCGTAGTAGCAGTACTTGATGTCGGTGCTGAGGGGTGGAGGAGGGGGTGAGGGTATTGCAGCAAGTGTCGGTGCCTGGGCGCGCGCGCGCAAAACCCTGTCCCTTCCTCTCCTCGTCTCTCCCCTACCTGGCCACAAACAGGCTGAACGGATCTTCTTCGTCCGGGTTGAGCAGGCCGCGCGCGGCGAGGCGCTGCACCTGCCGCGCGCGCTTGGCGCGGTGGGACGACACGTGCAGCTCCTTCTTGTAGCACCACAGGACCGAGGGGCGCGCTTTGACGACAGTTTTGGCGAGCAGGTAGTGCAGGTTGACGACCTGGGGGGGGGGGAGGAGGCGGGGCGGGTGAATCAAGGGGGCCGCGGTCGCGCCCCTCTCCTCCTCTCCCCTCTCTCCTTGTACCTGGTCGCGGGCTTTGTCGCCCACGATGACAAACATGGACCGGGTGCGGGTGGCGACCCCGTTTTCGACGAGGGTGCGGACCTGGGGGGAGGGGAGGGGGATGCGTCGGCCGCCGCGGTGACGCGCGGCATCGGGAGGCGTCCGATGCTTCTCCCCGCCCCCTAGACCAGACTGGTGCTCACCCGGGAGTCGACTTTTTTGCGCATGGCGCCCCAGCGGCTGCCGCCTCGCCCGCGCTCGCGCTAGGCGCCGACGCGGCGGGCCGGCGGCGCGCGGTCGGCGGCGCCGGCGGTGGGCGATGCGGCGCGCGAAGTGTGCAGCGTGCAGTGCCGGGGTAGGGCGGGAGCCGGCGCGGGAGTGGGGGCGGTGCTGCGAGCGCCGCCGCCTGCACTCCCCCGCGCGCCGCCCCGCCTCTGCGGGCCGCCGCCGCCACCATGGCGGACGGCGGCGGACGCGCCGCGCCCGACGCTGCCGCCGCGCCCGACGCGGCCGCCAAGCACGCCGCGGTTGAGGCCGGGCGGCAGGCGCGGCACTTGAGCGCGTCGTCCATTGCCAAATCGCTGCTAGCGGGCGGGGTCGCCGGCGGAGTGTGCGTGCATGGGGGGGGGGTGGCGGGGGTGGGGGTGGAGTGCGGCGAGGGCGGAGGGGGTGGGCGGGCGGCGGTGCCATGCCGGGGTTGCGAGGGCCCGGGCCGCGGCGCCGACCCTGTTGCGCGGGCCGGCCTTGAATCGTGCACCCGCCTGGCGGCGGTGGGGCCGTGGCGCGCTTGCCTACCCCTCCCCGCTCCTGCCCTGACCCCGCCGCGCCACCCCACAGCTCCCGCACCGCGGTCGCCCCCCTGGAACGCCTCAAGATTCTGATGCAGGTCCAGGGCAGCGACAGAATCTACACCGGCGTGTGGCAGGTGAGAGGGGGCGAGGGGGAGGGTCGAGGGGAGAAAAGGCGCCGCGCCGCGGCGGCCCACACTCGCCACCCTCCCTCCCTCCCCAACCCCAGGGCCTCAGGCACATGATCCGCACCGAGGGCGTCGCCGGCTGCTTCAAGGTGGGAGAGGGGGGAGAGGGAGAGGGTTTGGGCGGAAACGTCGCGGCGCGCTGACCCGACACCCGCCGCCTCCCTCGCCCAGGGCAACTGGACCAACTGCGTGCGCATCATCCCCAACTCCGCCGTCAAATTCTTGCTCTACGAGCAACTCTCGCGGTCCCTCTCCCACCGCGCGATCGACGCGGGCGGCGACGGCCGCCTCTCCCCCTACTCGCGCCTCGCCGCTGGCGCGGCCGCCGGCATCGTCGCCATGTCGGCCACGTACCCGCTGGACATGGTGCGCGGACGGCTGACGGTGCAGGGCGGGGCGGGGGAGGGGAAGCGGGGGGGGGCGGCGTACGCGGGCATCGCCGACGCCGCGCGCCGCATCGCGCGCGACGAGGGCGTCGTCGCCCTCTGGCGCGGCTGGCTGCCGTCCGTCATCGGGGTCATGCCATACGTGGGGCTCAATTTCGCGGTGTACGAAACGCTCAAGGTGGGGCCGCGGGGAGGGGAGGGACGGGAGGGCGCGCGTCGTCGAGGGCGAGGGTCGCCGCAGGCGGCGCCAACGACCAACCTCCCCCCCCCCTCCACCATGAAGGACACCATGCTGCGCGTGCGCGGCCTGCGCGACGAGCGCGACCTGCCCGTCGCCGTGCGCCTCGCGTGCGGCGCGGCCGCGGGCACCACCGGGCAGACGGTCGCCTACCCCCTTGACGTCGTGCGGCGGCGCATGCAGATGTCGGGGTGGGCGGGTGCCACCGGGCTGCACCACGAGGCGGGCGGGGGGGCGGTCGCGTACAAGGGGATGGTCGACTGCTTCCGGCGCACGGTCGCGGAGGAGGGGCCGCGCGCGCTGTTCAAGGGGCTGTGGCCCAACTACGTCAAGGTGGGGGACGGGGGGCGAGGGAGAGGTGGGGAGAAGGGTGCGTCGTGTGCCTTTTTTGTTTCGACCGCGGCCCACGCCTCGCCCTCCCCCCCGCCCCGTCCCTGTGCAGGTGGTCCCGTCCATCGCCATCGCGTTTGTGTCGTACGAGCAGCTCAAGGAGGCCATGGGCGTGCAGCTGCGCATTTCCAGCTGAGGCGGAGAGAGGGGAGGGGGGGGGAGGACGGGGGGAGGGGGTCGGCGCGCGTTTTTCATTGGGGGACCGGCGCGCCGCGCTGAAAGGCGAGAATGCAACACACACACACCCAGACGCGGGTTTGAGGGAGGGATGGAGGGAGAGAGCGCAGGGCCGTCGAGGAGGCGACGCCGCGACGCTCGCGGCGCGCGCACCACCTGTCAACCACCCCGCGCGCACCCCTCTGCCAGCCTCTGCAGCACGGCCAGCACCGCCCGCTGCTGCGAGAGAGAGCGCGGGGCGGTTCCGGCTGCAGAGGCGCTCCCCACCCCTCGACCCCTCCTCCCTCACTCGTCCGCCAGCCTCCCCAGCACCGCCAGCACCGCGTCATAAAACGGCCCCACCGTGGACACGTCCACCGCTTCCTCGGGCGTGTGCGCCCCCGTGATAGTGGGCCCAAAGGAGACCCAGTCCCCCCCCCCCATCCTCTCTTTCAGGATGCCGCACTCTAGCCCCGCGTGGATGGCGCCCACGGCGGGCGCCTTGCCGACGGCCGCTTCGAGCACGTCGGCCACCAGGCGGACGAGGGGGGTCGAGGGCGCGGGCACCCACCCAGGGTACGCGGCGTCCGCCTTGGTCGTGCCGCCAACGGCGGACGCGAGCCTCGCGATGCCGCGCCGCACCGCCTCCAGCGCGGGCCCGTGCGACGACCGGGTGGAGGTCGTGATCAGGAAGGCGTCGGCCGCGGCGTCGGGTTTGATCGACGCGAGGTTGGACGACGTTTCGACGAGGCCCGCCACCGCCCCGCTCATTTTCACCACCCCGTGCGGCAGCGCGGTGAGCAGGGTGAGCAGGGCGTCGGTGGAGGCCTTGGTCAGGGGGTGGTGGGAGGCGGCCGCGGGCGACGGCGGCGGCGGCGCCGGCGCGCCCGGCGCGCCCACGACCGCGGCGACCGCCGCCAACCCGCCATCCGTCTCCGCGTACTCGGCCGCCATGCCGGCCGCTTCCGCTTCCGCGGCGGCCAGGGCGGCGGCGGCGTCGGCGTGCGGGACGAGGGCGAGGATCGCGGCGTCGCGCGGGATGGCGTTGCGCTTGCCGCCGCCGGCCGCGGCCGCCACGCGCAGCCCCGGCGCGGCCGCGGCGGCCGCGTCGGCCAACCTCCCAACCAGGCGCAGGGCGCAGCCGAGGCCGGCGTCGATCTCGAGGCCCGAGTGGCCGCCTTTGAGGCCGGAGACGGACAACACGATGGCCGTGCCGTCCATCGCCGCCCGGGTCACGGGCAGGGTCACGACGGCGTCCCCACCCCCGGCGCAGCCGATGTAGATGTCGCCCCACGCCTCGGTGTCGAGGTTGAGGCAGCGCCGCGCGGTGAGGCCGAGGGCCGCCGCGTCGAGCCCGGACGCGCCGGTGAGCCCGCGCTCCTCGTCCGTCGTGAACAGGCACTCGAGCGGGGGGAGCTTGGTGGTGGAGGGCGCGTCCAGGAGCGCCAGCGCGGCCGCGACGCCGACGCCGTTGTCCGCGCCGAGCGTCGTGCCGGCCGCGGTGAGCCACGGGGAGCCGTCGGGGGCGCGGCGGAGGAGAATGGGGTCGGCGTCAAAGTCGTGGGCGACGTCGGGGCGTTTCTCGGTCACCATGTCGACGTGGCCCTGCACACACACGGGCGCCGCCTTTTCCCCGCCGCCGCTCCCCGGCCGCCGCACGACCAGGTTGCCCGTCGCGTCCTGGGCCCAGGGCAGGCCGCGCGCTTCGGCCAAGGCCTTGATCCAGGCGAGGACGCTGCAAGTAGGGAGAGTTGGGGTGACGAGGGTTCGGCGCTTTTGCAGGTCTTCTTCTTCCTCCACTCTCTCATCTCACCGCTCCTCTTGCATGCTCGGCCTCGGGATGCAGGAGAGCTCGGCGAAGAAGCGCCAGAGGGGGGCGGGCGCGAGGCCGGCGACGGCGGCCGTGTTGGCGGCGAGGGCGGCAGAGGGGGAGGGTGGAGTCGTGGATGCGGCGGCGACCATGGTGCGAGGGCGGCAGAAGGCGCGTGGGCGGAGGGCGAGGGCGCGCATCCGCCGGTGGTGTGCGAGGGCGGCCGGTGGCGCGGGCACACACTCTCGCGCTGCGCCGCCCGCCGCCCGATCCTTTGATCCAGCGCGTCGCCGCGCTTCGAGGCCCGTCCAGGCCCCCGCGATGCGGCAACCGCCGCCGCGCGGCGGCGCGGCGCTCCGGCCGACCGCGCGCGCGCGGCCCAGCGGCAGGCGGTGAGATCGATGGAGATGGTGGTGGTGGTGGAACGCGAGCGGGGCGCGCGAGGCCGCGCCGAGGGCGCCGACCGCCGCGCCCTTTTCCTTCCCCAGCCGCCCTCTCCCTCCCGTCGCTGCCGCCCCCCCGCTGCGCTCCCCTCTGCTCGCCCGCGGCGGCTCCAGCGGGGGCGGCTCCCCCCCCCCTATCGACTACGCTCCTTCCCCCACCGACGCGCCCGTCCTGCGCCTGCCCGCCAGGACCGAGCTCGCGCCCGAGGAGATGACGGCCGTGTTTGGGTACCCCCGAGACCTTGGGGCTCACTGGGAGCTGGGGGAGGTGCTGGGGGCGGGGTCGTTTGGGGTCGTCCGTTCCGCGACGGCGACGGACGGGTCCGGAAGGCTCGCCGCGGTCAAGACGGTGGCCAAGACGCCGCGCCGGGGGCCGGCGACGCCGCGGACGCTGCTGAAATTGAGGTCGGAGGTCGACGCGATGGCGCAGCTCGGCCCCTCGCTCGACGCCGTCGCCCTCCACGCCGCCTATGAAGACGACGCCTCGCTCCACATGGTCATGGAGCTCTGCTCCGGCGGCTCGGTGCTCGAACGCGCGCGCGCCGGCCGTTTGACAGAGGCCGGCGTCGCGCGCGTCGCGCGCGCGACGCTGCGCTTCCTCGCCCAGTGCCACGCCAAGCACATCGTGTTCCGGGACGTCAAGCCGGACAACTTTCTCTTTCTCACCGACGCCGACGACTCGCCGGTGCGGGCGACGGATTTCGGGTTGGCGCTGCGCGCGCCGCCGCCGCCCGGCGGCAGCGAACCGCCCGCGCTCACGTCGCGCACGGGCACCCCGGTCTACATGGCGCCCGAAGTCATTCGCCAATCCTACACGGCCAAGGCTGACGTGTGGTCGGCCGGGGTCTTGGTCTACCAACTCTTGACGGGGCGGCTCCCCTTTTGGGAATCCGTCGCCGGCGCGTCCCTCCAAGACGTCTGGTCGGCCATCCTCAACGACCCCGTCGATCTCGGGCACCCGGACCTGCCGGCCGGGGCGGCGGACCTGCTGAAATCGCTGATGGAGCGCGACCCGGAGAAACGCGCGAGCGCGGCGGAAGCGCTCCGCCACCCCTGGCTCCACGCCGAGGACACCGAGGAGGCCGCCAGCCCCTCGACGACTGCCGCCCCTTTGGCCAAAGATGTCGTGCAACGCCTGCAGCGGTTTGCCACGCACGGCCGCCTCAAGCAGGCCGTCCTGCGCCTCATCGCTGACGACGTCGCGGCCGATGTCGGGAAGGGCGAGGCCGCAGTGAACGCCGCGGCGAGGCTCTTTGACGCGCTGGACGCCGACAGGTCGGGCGGCGTGACGGTGCAGGAGATGGTGGCGGGATTGAAGGCGGAAGGGTACGCGCTGACGGATTTCGAGGTCGCCAAGCTCGTGTCCCGCCTCGACGTCGACCGCGACGGCGCGGTGGACCGGGGCGAACTGCTGGCCGCGATGCTCGACTGGGGGCGGCTGCAGGCAGACGCCGCGTGGGCGGGGTGGGTGGGGCGCGCGTTTGCGCGCCTGGACCGGGACGGGTCGGGGTGCGTCGACCTGGCGGAGCTGGCCTGGGTGGCGCGGGCGGCGGGCAACAACGGGGCGCTGGCGGAGGCGGCAACCTTGCTGCGCGAGGCCGACGCCGACGGCGACGGGAGGATCAGTCGCGCCGAGTTTTTCGCGCTGCTCTGCGAAGCGTCCGGGGATGATGCGTTGGATTTGTACGACGCCCGGGTCGCCCCGGGCGCCGCCGCGCTGCGGCCGCTGGACGACGCGGTCAACGGGGGCGGGCGCGGGCGCGCGGCGTGAGAGAGGGCGCGCGGCGCGCGCCGTGTGTTTCATTTTTTCACTCCTTTCTCTTCCTCTCTCTCTCGCCGCCCTGCCGCCAAGCAGTCAGAATTGGCGCAACAGGGGGCCAAGGGGTAGGGATGCGGGTTTGTTTCCGGCCCTGTAGCTTTTTAGGGATAGGCAGCAAGCCGGCGGAGCAGAGGGCGGGCCAGGGTAGGGTTGGGACATTCGGCCCTGTGGTTTTTTAGGGTTGAGAGCAGGGTCCGCCCCGGGTAGGGTTCGGCTCTAGGGCCGAGTTGCAGGCGGGCGACGCGAGGGGGGAGGGGCGGGCGCGTGGTGTGTTTCAGTTCGTTCCTCTTTCTTCTCCCTCTCTACCCCGCGGCGAAGCAGTCGGTCGCGACGGGCGCCGGCGGCGCCGGCGGGCGGGCGGCGGCGTCCTCGGCGGAGCTCGCCTTGCGGCGCTTGGCGGCGGCGCCGCGGGCGGGCGCGCCGGCGGCGGCGGCGGCGGCGGCGGCGCCGCCTCCACAGCGCGCCCCGGCTTCCGGGCCCGCGCCTGGAGGGGCGGCGTCGAGCGCGCCGACCGCCTCCAGCGCGAAAAAGTGGGCGGCAAACCAGGCGGCGAGCGGGTCGCGCGCGCCGGGCGGCAAGTCGCCCTCCCCACCCCCCGCCCCCGGCGCCCGCTTGCGCCGCCGCGGCGCGGGCGAGCCGCCGCCGTCGGCCGACGCTGCGGTCGCGCCGGAATCGTCCTCCTCGTCGTCCGAGTCGGCGGCGGCGCGGCCGCGGCGGCGGCCGCCACCGGCGCGGCGCGCGGCGGCGATGGCGCCGGCGGCCGCCGCGGCGGCGGCCGCCGCCCTGCCACCACCCACCTTGGCCGCGCGCGCGGCCAGGGCGCGCGCCGCGGCGGCTTTGGCCGGCGCGCGCGGCGCCCACGCGCCGCGCCCGAGGTACTTCCAGTCGCGCCCCGCGAGCGACCCCCGCCACAGCCGCGACGAGCCGCGGTGCAACCACTCGGCGGAATCCGCGTCGCGCTCGGACGCGGCGGGGAAGAGGACCTCGATCTCCGACCCGCGCTCGCGCACGACCGCGACCTGGAACCAGCGGTCCGACCCCGCCGGCGCCTCCACCATGGGCTTGTCCGCGCGGCGCGTGGAGAAGAGGGGGAGGCCGTCGTCGCCCGCGGTGACGACGGGAGGGGGGGAGTCGTCGTCGTCGCCGGCGGGCGGGTCCGCGCCCGTGCCACCCCCTCCACCCCCTCCGCGCGCAGCCCCGGGCGACGCCGAGTAGTCGTCGTCGTCGTCGTCGCCGTCTTCCTCCTCCTCGTCGTCGGACGAGGCGGCGGCGGAGGAGGGGGGGGCGTCGGGCATGGCGGCGTCGGCGGAGGTTGCGGCCGGCGCCGCGGCGTCGTCGCCGTCCTGCAGGAGGCGGCGGGCGTGGGAGGCGGGCGGGAGCGGCGAGGAGGAGGCAGCCGCGCGCGCGCGCATGGCGGGCGCGGCGCCTTCCTGCCCTTTCTCACCTGCTGCTGGTCGGGCGGGGGACTGATGGCCGGCGGGGCGCCGTCGTCGGCCGGCATTGGGGGAGGGGAGAGAAGAGAGGTGTGCAGGCGCGGCGACGAGGCTCGTCACATCACTCTCCCCGCCCTCCCGCGCCTCCTCCTCCCTCCCGCTTCTTGCGCTTGTCGTCCTGCCACAGGTGGCGCGCCTGCAGCGCGGCCAGGCAGCAGCAGGCGCCCACGACGCCGGCAGGGATGAGTTTGGAGGAGGGTGGTTTGGGGGGCGGCGGGCCGGTGGAGTAGGCGCGGGCGATGCCACGGGACGGCAGGGCGGCGGCCGCGCGGGCCAGCATGGTTGCGGAGAGAGGGAGAGTGACCGCGGCCGAACGCCGTTATTCAGGCCCACTCCCCTCCCTCCTCCCTCTCTGTCTCTCTCATTCACTCTTCACGAGATGACGCACGCGCAGCCGGGCTGGCGGCGGTCGCCGGCGCCCTCCTCGTCCTCGCCCCAGAAGCCGTGCGCGGGCGGCGGCGCGGGCGGCGGGGAGAGCGCGCACGCCGGCGGGGCGGGCAGGAAGAAGGCGCGCAAAGCCGCCACCTTGGTGGTCTCGTCGGGCGACGACGGCGCGGCAGAGGGCGACGGCGGGGCGGGCGGCGCGGCGGCGCCCCAGACGATGGGCGTCGACCCGCCGGCAGGCGCCTGGGGCTCGGGCGTGACCACCGCTGCCACCGTTGCAGGCGGCGGTGGCGAGTCGAGCGAGGGCGAGGGCGACAGGGGGTCGGCGGGCGGCGCCGATGACGAGGGCGACTCGGCCGGCGCCACCACTTCCTCCTCACCCCCTGGCGTCGACACACGGGCGACGACGTGGATGGCGGCCGCGTCGGCGGCAGCGGCCTTGACGGCGGTGGGCCCGTCGTCAGCCTCGGTCGCGTGGGCGACCGCGGCCGTGCCACGGCCGGCGTTCCCGCCGCCGCGGCGGGCGCCATTGCGGGGAGCGCCTGGTGTGGGGAGTGGTGTGATCGGCGGCCGACCGCCGCCCCTGCGCTCTCTCTCTCTCGCGCGCGCGCGCGGCATGCGTGGCGCCGCGGCGGCGCGCCCAAACCCTCCGCCCTCCCCGAACCAACCCACCACGCTTGCGGCTCATTGCTGGCGGCAGGCGGAGGTGGCGCGGGTGGCGAGTGTGGGCGGCGTGTGGCGGGGAGAGTGCGGGCGGGCGGGCTGCGGCGCGGCCGGCCATGGCCACGCCCGCCGCTTCTTGCAAAGGCCGTTTCCGCGTTTCCCGGCCCGGCGGGCGCGCCCTGCGACACGCACGCACCCTCCGCCGCGCACCCAGACTCCGTCCAGGCCTCAATCAAGGGAAAACCCTAACCCTAACCCCAACCCTAACCCTACCCTAGTGTCCTACGACCTACATAAAGCAACAAAAAATGAAAACGGGCAACGTCTCGGCGGGGGTCGCCAGCGGCTTGCCGCCCGCCCTCCGTCGCCAGAACGAGTCCCCCGCGGGTGTGGCTCAGTTGGTTAGAGCGTAGGTCTCATACAGACATCCTTACGGGGCGCGTCGCCCCGGTCACATGCTGATGAGCGCCCGGCTTCGGTTCGGGCGCGTCTATCACCTCTGTGGCGCTGCCTCGCGCAGCGCACGGAGTTATCCTAAGGTCGTGAGTTCGAGCCTCACCACCCGCACGGCACGATTTTTTTTTGGGCGGCGACGCGGCGCCCCCCTGCCCGCGCCTCACCGCCACACGGCCTCGACCTTCTCCTCCCCGTCGCCCTCGACGCCCTCGACGTCCGCCCCCCAGCCGCGCACTCCCTCCCTTTTGCTCCGATCCAGCGCCGCCACCAAATCAAACAGGCGCCCGTTCTCCGCCGCCGCCGCGGCCGCCCCAGCGCGCGCGGCGTCGGCGACGCGCTCGGCCAGGGCCAGGCGGGCCTTGGAGGCGGCCTCGGAGCGGCGCGCGGTTGTGGCGTCGGCTGCGGCAGCGGCGCAGGCGGCGCGGCAGCGCTCCACTTCCGCCTTCATACCTTCCACCTCGCGAGCCGCGGCGACAGCAGCTTCCGCGTCGGCCGCGGCGGCCGCCACAAGCGCCGCAACGTCTTTCCGCGCCGCGCCGCGCTCGCGAACGGCCTCCGCCGCCGCCGCCCTGTCCTCGGCCGCCGCTTGATCGGCCACGTGTGCCCGCTCGTCGGCCGCCGACGCCGCCGCGTCGGCCGCGGCAGCGCGCGCGTTGGCCGCGTTGGCCGCGCGCCGCGCTCCGCTCCGCGTCTCCAGCCTCGCCAGCGCGTCCCACGCCGCGTCGTCCGCGGCCGCCGCCAGGGATGCCAGCAGGGCTTCGCGATCGGTGGTGGTCGCGTCGTCGGCCGCCACCCCCCGCACCCCCCTCTCCTCCTCCTCCCCTCCCTCGACCGCCAAGGCCTCCTCCCTCCGCATTCGCGCCAACCCGGCGCTCGCCCGCGCTAGGTCGGCCAACAGGGCGGCCGCCAGCGGGGCGGCGGCGGCGTCGAGGGAGCGCGCGTCATAGCCGAGTGCGGCCAGCTGCCGCCGCAGCGAGGCCAGAGACAGAGGAGGGGCGCCGGTGGCGCGCGTGGGCGGCATGGAGAGGAGGTGGCGGCGGCCACGGCCGTGTCGCGAGGTTGCGGCGGTTTCTGAGACGAGGAGACCGGCGGCCAGCGCGCCGCCGGCGGCGGCCGCGGCGGCGCGCATTCCCGTCTCACTCCCTCCCCACTCGGGGCGCGCCCGGCGGCCGCTCTCCTTCTCACCCCTCCCCCACCCCTCCACCACTCCCACCATGCGTCGGAAGCGGCACAAAGCCACGCGCCGCGCCCTCCGCTTCTTCCGCATCGCGGCCGGCTTCCGCGAGCCCTACAAAGTCCTGCTCGACGGCAACTTTGTGCACGCTTTGCGCGGGACGGCGCCGGAGGAGGCGTTGACCCGGCTGCTGGGCGCGCGCTGCCGCGCGCTCACGACGCGCTGCGTGCTGGCAGAGCTCGCGACGCTGCCCGAGTGCGCCGAAGCGTTGCACGCGGCGAAACGGGGCGCGGCCCTGCACAAGTGCGGGCACGAGGGCGAACCCCTCCCCGCCGCCGCGTGCCTCAAGGCGTGCGTCGGCGACGGCAACGGCGACCACTTTGTCGTCGCCACCCAGGACCGGTCCCTGAGGACGGCCCTGGGGCGCACGCCGGCCGGCGCCACCATTTTTGTGTCGGCGGCCGGCCCCGCGGTCGAGCCGCCGACCGACGCGCAGCGGGCGGCGGCGCGCGGGGCCGGGGCGGCGGCAGGGGATCACGTGGCCGACCGGGACCTCATTCTGGACGCCGCGGCGGAAGCCCGGGCCGAGGCCAAGGCCGCGGGCGCGTCCGGCGGCAGCGTCGCGTGGCGGCGCAACCGCGCGCGCGGGCCCAACCCGCTGTCCGCGCGTAAGCCCTCCAAGCCGAAGAAGCAGGGGACAGGGGCGGCCTCGCCCAAGCGGCCTGCGGCCGAGGGCGACGCGCAGGCTGCGCGCAAGCGCAAGCGGAAGCCGCGCGGGTGTGTTGGCGGCGAGGCCGCGTGAGTGACCGCGTTTTGTGTTTCGCACTGTGCTTCTGCTTGGGGGGGTGTTTGTGTGGCGGCGAGAGGCATGCGCCGACGACAGCCCCGCGCAACGGACCTACAATCAAAAAAATGAAAGAAAAAAATCACTCGCTCAATCCTCGGTCGCCGCCACCCGCCGCCGCTGCTGCTTGGCGGCGTCGGCGGGCGGGCGCTTGACGCCGCGCCAGGCCAAGCCGGCGGCGGCCGCCAGCCCCACAACACCCGCCACCGCGAGCCACGCGGGCGGTCCCGCCCCCAAATTGGCCGCCACCGCGCCCAGCTTGCGCGCGGCGCGCGAGCCGGGCAAAAGAGGGGGCTCGCCGCGCGCCGCCGCCGTCGCGGCCGCCGCTTCCGCCATCGCGATCTGCGCGTTGACCCCCTTCTCCACCCCAGGATGCCCCGGCAACGCTTCCACAACGTGAAACACGGCGTCCGCAAACCGGGTCGCCACGTCGGCCACGTCGGCAGCCGTCTCGGGGTTGAACATGCGGACACAATCTTCAAACGTCGCTTTCGGGTCGCCGTACACCTCCCACGTCATCGCCACCGGCACGCCCAGCACGTCGGCCATGTAGTCGGTGGCGGTGCCGTGGGCCAGGTAGCCGACGGACGCGCCGCCGGAGCCGACGGCGCAGCGGCCGCCGCAGTGGGCCGCGTTGAGTACCGAGAGCAGCGCCAGGGTGGCGTTCGCGCTCGCCCCGGTCGGCGTCGCGGCCACGTGGTCGTACGGCATGAACAGGGCCTCCATGCCCGAGTGCGCGTTGATCCAGGCGTGCGGGACGAACGACGCGGCGAGGGTGCGCAAAGACGCCGCCTCGGGCTCGCTAAACGGCGCCTCCCCCCCATACTCTTCCGATGGGTCATAATCCGGCTCCTTCTTCCCCCAGTCCACGCCCCAGTTGCGGTTGGGGTCGACGCCGCGCCCGTTTTTGCGCTCGCACAGCGCGCCCCTTTCCACGAGCGCCCGCCCGCCCTCGTTCTCCATGGGCACGATCTTGAACACCGTGTTGCGCAGGGCGTCGGCCAGGGCGGGGGCGCCAGCGCGGCCGGGCGCGTCGGCGGCGGCCAGGGCGCGGTCGGGGGAAGCGAGGTCGGCGAGCAGGGCGAGCGCCGCCTCCACCGTGATCAGCTCCCGCCCGTGCTCGCCGTAAACAAGGAGAATCCTCGTCTTGCCCGCGTGCGCGGCCGACCCGTCGGCGTGGAGGCCGCCGGGTTCCACCGTGACGACCCGCACACCGCCGCGCGCGGTCGCGGGCGGGCTGGGCGCCCGCGCCGTGCCCTGGCGCATGGTGCGCGGGTTGGCGGCGACGACGGCGTCGACGCGCGCCCAGACGCGGTGGCTGGAAGGACGAGGGAGGAGGGAGGAGGTCGGTCGCGCGGCCCCGGCCTCCCGACTGCCCCGCCGCCCGCGCCGCGCGGTCGATTGGTGGCCGACGCGAGCTCCCATCGCGCCGCCACCAGCCCTCGCTCCCTCTCCTCGACTCACGCCGAATGGTAGACCCCCCACTCGACCGCCCCCACCGGGGCCGGCGTCGCTTTGCCACCGGGGGAGGAGGGGGCGTCCGAGGTGGCTGGGCGGGCCGTGGACGCGGCGAGGAGCAGGAGGAGGGCGGCCGCGGCGGTCGCCCGCATGGTGGCGCGGGCGCCCGGCGGTTGGATGCGCGGCGCCGCCCGGCGTGAGCGACGCGCCCGACGGGTGTACGGCGCGGGGCGAGCCCGCGGCGAAGAGTGAGCGCGCTGCTGCCGCCGCCGCGCCACCTCTGCCCACTCCGGGACCGCGGCGCCCGCGCCGCCACCCCCCTCTCCCCTCCACCATGGCGCTGTCCGCCGCCCGCCCCACGGTGGCCATGCGGAGGCTCACGGACGACTACTGCGAGTTCACGCTCGCCGGCGTCGACGACGCCTTTGCCAACGCGTTGCGCCGCGTCATGATTGCCGAGGTAAGAGAGATGAGGAGTGGGGGTGGGGTGGGAGGGAGGTGGGCGGCGGGATGCGGCCGCGGCCGCGCCGCCGCCGCCGACGGCTGGCCCCCCCCCCTCGCCCCCCCCCTTCAGGTCCCCACCATCGCCATCGACCTCGTGGAGATTGAAGCCAATTCCTCCGTCCTGCACGACGAGTTCCTCGCCCACCGCCTCGGCCTCGTCCCGCTCGTGTCGACCCGCGTCGACGCCATGGCGTCCCCTTTCGACGCCGCGGGCGACGCCGATTGGACGGATGTGGAGCTGAGTTTGACCGCGGTCGCGACAGGGGGTGGAGGGGACTTGGATGTCACCACGAACGACATCGCGCTCGACCGCGCGCACCCGGACGTCAAGCCGGTCGGCTACGCGCCGTCCGGCGGCGCCAAGGGCATCCTCCTGGCCAAGCTGCGGGCGGGGCAGGAGTTGAGGTTGAGGGCGATCGCTCGCAAGGTGCGAGGGGGAAGAGGGGTCGAGGGCGGGGTCGAGGTTTCGTCGTCGGGCTTCGACTCGACCCCCCCTCCTCGTCGCAGGGCGTCGGCCGCGACCACGCCAAGTGGTCGCCCGTCGCCACCGCGTGCTACGCCCCTGTGCCCGACATCCGCATCGACGCGCGCGTGGCGGCGTCGATGACCGACGCGCAGCGCGACGAGTGGGCCGCGTCGACGCCCGGCGGCGTCTTTGCCCACGACGCCGCCGCCCGGTCCCTCACCGTGGCCGCCCCGGAGCGGTACACGTTCGACGGCGAGTGCGTGGCCAAGGCGGCGGCGATGGGGTTTCCGGGGCTGGTGACCGCGGCGCCGGTTCCGGGAGAATTCATTTTCAAGGTCGAAGGCACCGGCGCCCGCCCCGCGGCCGACGTCGTGCGCGCCGCGCTCGCCGTGCTGGACGGGAAGCTGCGGGGGCTCAAGCGGGCGCTGGACGAAGAGGCGGACGAGTGAGGGAGGAGAGGGACGAGGGGAGGGGGTAGGCCGCCGTGTCGAGAGCCTCGATCCTCACAACTCAACCCTGCGCCGCCCCTTCAAACCGGGCCAGTCTGGCGGCGCGCACGGCGCCGTCGCCGTCGCCCGCGGGCGGCGCCGGCTCGGCGGCGGGGGGCGCGGCGGCCGCGGGCGCCGGCTCGGCCGCGGGCGTCGCCGGCTCGGCCGCGGGCGCTGGCTCGGCCGCTGCCACCCCCTCTCCATACTGGCGCGACAGGAGCGCCGCCAGCTCGGCCAGCTGGGCGGCGACCGCGGGGTCGGCGCCCAGCGCGGCGGCGTCGGCGCCGAGAGTCCACGGCAGCTGCAGCACGGGGAGCCCGCCGCCGCCGCCCAGGGCGGCCAGGCCGGGCAGGCCGTTCAGCGCCATGCCGGCCGGCAGGAAGATGGCGGCAGCAGGGGCGGGCGGTGCAGGGGCGGCGGCGGGCGCCGCGCCGCGCGCGGCGGCCGGCGCCGCGCCCCACTCGCGCCGGCGGTGCAGGCCGGCGCCGCCGGGAGCAGGAGGAGGCACGGCGGCAGCGGGCGGCGGCTGCTGCGGCGGCGCGCCCGGGGCGGCGGCCGGAGGCGCGGCCGGCGCCGGCCTCGCCGCCGCCTGCGGCAGCACCGGCGCCCGGCAAATGGGGCACGCCTGCTGCCGCTCCAGCCAGGACCGCAGGCAGCGCACGTGAAACGCGTGGCCGCAGGGCAGGACTTTGGCGCGCGCCCGCGCGCCGCCCCCTCCGTCCCCGCCGCCGACCTCCATCTCGTCCCGGCACACGATGCACACGCCCCCGCACCGGGCGACATCTGCTTCTCCCGCGTCATCCAGGCCGGCGTCCAGGGCGGCGGCGGCGCGCCTGTAGGCGAGGAAGGCGCCCGCGCGCGACCGCACCGACGCCGCGGTCCACCACAGGTCGCGCACCAGGTGCAGGGGGGGGCCGTGGTGGGACGCGACCGACGCGAAAAAGGCCGAGTAGACTGGGGGGGAGGCGCGGGAGGGGGGGTGGGGTCGAGGTGGGTGCAGGCGTCGGGGGTGAGCCGCCCGATTGGGGCGGCCCCCCCCCCCCCCGCGCGGGGGGGCGCGCGGGGGGGCGGGGGGGGCGGGGGGCGGGGGCGCGCGCCCCCCGCCCCCGCGCCGCCCGCCGC
>Ga0315293_10000688_pt1 | contig 31722 bp, 29 predicted proteins | sample YL17G13_20_MG_FD_203071 | JGI IMG/M metagenome (GOLD analysis project Ga0315293, IMG submission 203071) | Sediment microbial communities from Yellowstone Lake, YNP, Wyoming, USA - YL17G13_20 | ecosystem: Environmental > Aquatic > Freshwater > Lake > Sediment | place: USA: Wyoming | collected... | reverse complement strand
CAGATTTTGCATCTGTCTGCACAAAGTTTGCAGCAGAGCAGTCGCCTGTGTAGGCGCCAGACATTGAGATCGTTTCACCTGACTGGCAGTTGCCGTCGTATCCGCCAGCGCAGTTTGGCGTGATTGACGCGGCTGTCAGCGTGCATGGCTGCGGCGCTGGGTTGCACGCGTTATTCGAGCAACCATACTGACAGACCTGCGTGGATGACCATGAACAGTCAACATTTTGATAACCATATGTGTTCGCGTCCTTGCATTTCCAGCCTGGTGTGCATGATGGTGAATTGCACACACCATTTGTGCAACCGTATGTGCATGCAGAAGTGGATGTCCACGTGCAGTCTGCGTTTTGATAGCCTCGTGTATTAGCATCATAGCATTTCCAGCCTGCTGTGCATGCTGCTTGGCGCTCGAAGGCTCCTATGTCAGGGCCTGTGCCAGAAAAGTCGTCATTGATGCCTGGAATTAGTACGCCTCTGTCAATGAGCGGGCTGCTTGCAGCCAGTGTGAAATCGCCTGCTGAGGGAGCTGTAAAACCAGGATTTAATGATAAACCATTTATCTCCTGGGTAGTCGCAGCAGAAAAAGCTGACCATGTGGCATAGTATCCACCAGCACCCCACTTAAAGCAGTAAGAGGTTCCTGAGCATATTTTGGTAGTAAAAAAATCGTCATAGTTGAAATCAGCTTGTGTAGGCCTAGATAAATCATCGGTGATAAAGAGCGCATAGGCAGTACCGACAAAAATATTATTGCGCAAGACGATATCTTTCCATGATGAATCAGCATTCCAAAAATAGAAACCTTGAATAGAAGGCAGAGTAGTATAGGCAGTGTTATGATAGAGATATACTCCTTTAGTAACGTAAGGAGCATCAAGTTTGATAGGATTGCCTCCGCCTGATAAACGGTTGCGGAAGATGTATGTGGGCCCAGGCTCGGCGGGCGCAAGTGAGATACCCGTGGTTATAAAGTTTTCTAAAACATTGTTATAGATTCGGTTGTTGATGCCATTGCCGTCAGTTGCGATGGCGTCGTCGCCGATAGCGCTGATACGATTATCGTGGAAGTCCATGTCTCGCGTTGGCCCTGCGGAATTATAAGAGAAGATACGAGTCCCGTCGAAAAAATCACTGAAAGTGTTGTGGCGGATGACATTGCCGGTGTTGGGAGTACCGCTTGCGTAAACATAAAAACCACCCATTTCATAGCCATAAGGAGAGGTCTTCGCAACATTCCAATTCCAACTAGAAAGTGGGGCATCTGTAAAAGTGTTATTTTGGATCGTGTTGAAGTTAGAGTCGTATTTGAGGCCTACGCCGCTATTCATATTGTTAAAGTTGCAGCTATCTATCCAGATGAAATCACTTCTCCACAGGGCAATGCCCTGATAGAATGCAAGTGATCCGTAATATCTGAATTCAATGCCGATAATTGCAATGTAGGATTTAGTATCTATGTAAAGCCCGTTTTTGTACTTAGGTATAGAAACAACATGCCCTGTCGGAGTTCCGCCGCTAGGAAATCTGACATATAAGTATGCGCCATCAACATAGTAGCCACTAGACGGCCCCGTCCCACCTTGGAGGTCAGTCAGATTCGCGTAATGGAAAAGGTTTAAACCATCCATATAAGCATTGTATGGAGAAGAAGTTAATGGGGTTTTGTAGATACTATAACTATCAGGATTACCCCAGTTTGAAGGAGCAAAACTAGGATTACTGCCGTCGAGTATGGGTTTAGCGCCAGGTGCATTTTTAATAATAATGGCCGCTGTCTCGGAATTGCCGGAACGAGGAAGACTTAAATCTCCTTCTAGATAGACGCCATCATAAAGCAGGATTGTGTTGTTCGCTTGAGCTACAGAAAGCGCTTTTGATAGTGTACGAAAAGCAGTTGCTTGACTTAATCCAGTGTTTGAATCGCTTCCAGAAGTAGATACATGATAAGTTGTTCCAGTGGCTGTAGGAAGTGCATCTTTTCTTGTCCTGACACTTACTATCTGATCTGCGCCTAAAGCCGGCGAGCTAAGTTTTATCGAATATAAAGTATCTGCTGTAAGTTCGAAGGCGCTGCCGGCAAATTTTGTCGTCGAAATCCTGGAGAGTGGGTGAATCATGTGATAAGCTCCGTCACTTCTGAGAATAGACATACCAATCACTGTTCCGTCTGCAGGCGCGGATGGAAAGTCCACCTCGACGCCAATATTGTTGTATGTCGCCACCGTGCTGATAGTCGCCGCAACCGCAGGAGAAGGGAGGAGAAAGGCAAGGACGCAAATAACGATGAATGCCAGGAAGGCCCGGTTAGGGAGAATTTGGAAAATGGATTTCGTTTTCCTTGGAGTCCCTGAAGAAGATATTGTTCCGCATGCTGTGATCAAACCCGTGGTAGGACAAGATGCAGCGTAAGCACTGGAAGAAAACCGCGCAATCACTGCAAAGAGCATTCCCAGATAAATTCTAGCTTTCATTATAATAATAATGTTCAGATGTAGTATTTATTTGTTGCAAATCTTCAGAACTGCCTGCTCCGCATTAACAGCCTTCCTTTTCACCATCATCCCTTTGACATCATCGGAAAGATGAGAAAGACCCTTCTTTTCCAATATCTTATCTATCTTGCTGAACAGGGTTTGAAATCTCCTTTTCGCCAGCACAGCAGCGAGCACCGCATCCCTTTCGTGGTGGTCATTGCACCTGAGCTTTAGCCTGCCCGCCATTCTTTCCTTCTCTATTTTTTTCAAACGCCTGCTGGGTGAGAATATTCTTGCACTGAACGATGCTGACATCTTCTTTATCATACCGGGCGATCGTATGACATCCGTCGCCACAACAACAGGCTCGCCATACATGGATATCGTATCAACGATTTCGCTCTTGGAAAAGTTCCTCCTGCTGTCGATGAACATGACATCGCCATCAAGAGAAATAATCGCGAGCCCTGTTTTCACGCCGGGATCGATGCCGACAATGGTTTTCATACATAAATAGAAAGCCGGGAAAAATAAAAATCTTTATATTCTAAAAAAGGCTATAGTTTTCTATGAGTTTCCGAAACAAGGGAGTCACACCGATTATATCCACGCTGTTGCTGATAATGATAGTAATCATACTGATATCAATGTCATACGTGTTCCTCACCCGGACGTTCGAATCGGTTTCCTCGACGACCGGGGGCCAGAGCGAGGAAGCCTCGAAGAAAATAGGCGAGGGCTTCAAGATAGACGGCGTTGACAAGAATCTTGTATATGTCAGGAATCAAGGCACGTCTGGCCTGTCAGGCCTCAAATTTTATGTTAATGATTCGATGACAGCAGTGCTGGACTATGACACTGCAGTGATAGCACCTGATGGCGTAGGATGCTTTGCAATAGACAGCTCGAACATGCATGGAAACGTTGTCATCAAGGTCACAGGTTCTGTAAAGACAGCCGAGGCGCAGAAGGATTACACAGGCGTGTCAGGATTTTATGCGAACTGCCCGCCATAGATAATATAACGAGCGATACTAATTTCCAGGAGCGAGCAATTGATGATGTAACGAGCGGGCAAATTTCAATGAGCAAGCAATTCAGATGGGATGTTAATGAAGGCACTGAGCACACTGATTTCTGTTCTTATGCTGATTGGTATAGTCATAGCGATTATCGGCCTTGTGACCGTATTCTTCACTGACCTGGTTTCAAGCATTGGCCAGGCTGGAAAAAGGGGTGTGGAAAATGAAATTACAAAGATGACGGACTGCCTGGCGATAAACAATGTCAAGGCTGACAGCACCGGAATCAAGCTCTATGTCCAGAACTGTGGTGATGGTGTTCTGAGAAACGTGACCATCTATCTCGATGATGTGCCAACAGCGTTCTCAGGACCGAACATTACCAACCCAGGCCAGATCGGCGTGTTCAGTCTCTCCTCGACCTGCTTCGGCTACCAAAAGAGCCTGCTGAAGGTCACGAACGGCTACCGAACAGACACGAGATGGGTAAGCGACTCCACCCTTCACTACTGCATCGACGCCAACCAGAGCAGTATAGTACTGAATGGGCAGACATACCTGAACCTATCAGGCATTGCTTACCTAAATGACGGCCAGAAAACGCCCTATGGCAGCAAGAGCGTGTCCATCTCACTCTCGCAGCTTGATACCGGGTTTGCATACCCACCCGAATACGTCACCACGCAGCCAGATGGCAGCTTCTCTATCCTAAGGGGGTGGAGCTTCGGCTACCTGCCACCAAAAGCATGGTGGACCGTTCCTTATGAGTATGACTGGGACACAGACCTGTGGACACTGGGCATGTCCGAGATTCCGCTCACGACCCAGCCGTCGTGGATATTCAAGACAGACAGCACAGAAAAGCAGTCGAACCCTGTATCGCTTAGAATAACGCAGAATAATGTGAACGATATACTGATAAACAAAAATGTCGAGCCAATCGTAGTGGCAGACAATTATGTGACCTTCTTGATAACCTTTGATGTCAACATCATAAATCCATCAATACAGCCAAGCAACACGGAGACGTGGTTTGGCTTGTCATTAACCCCGAGAATCGGCGATAGCGTGTCGTGCTCTGACACTGCTTTTGCAAAATGCTACCTGTCAACCGGGCAGATTAATATATCGACTATTGGCGGCGCGGAGTACGTGTACCCCGATACCCAGACTGTACTGAACTTCAGCCTGGATGTGCAGAATCCCGGCTCGGCCCCGATATTCATCAGGAGCTTCTATGATGTGTACAAGCACATTGGCATTAACTGGGTACGATTTATGAGGGAATACCCTTCGGAAAACATGCTCAAAATCGGCAGTGGCAAAACAAAACCATTATTCATGAATATTATAATGAGCAACCTGACTTCTGAGTTGAATGCAAGATTCCCAGGACAACCAGTCACCGGAGAGTACATGGTCCGGGCCTACCCAGCTGTCCCAAAATGGTCGGAATCTTATGGAAACCGGTACTTCAGGTTTTATATCAACTCAAATACAAGCGTGAGCACACTGAGCGCAAACAACTATAATACAGTCGCTCATGTATACTGGAACTTCAGCCAGCCGCTTGCCAGGGGAAAATATACGTTTTCCTTCATAGCAAACTACACCAGGCTGGCCGGAACCGACAGCCACAATGTTTCTGCTGGCCACGAATCGCTGTATTTTGTCACACCAACAGATAACAACCTCACGAAAATGTATGGCCATTCACTCACCACAGACCCAGTAAACATCCCGGTCGGTTCTTCCTGGATAGTGCCCAGCAATGCGTATGATATAAAGATACCTGACAGTAGCGCAGCATTCCCGACATCGCTTGAAACAATCACAAATATGCAGGTGGAGTCAATTACGAATCTCGGTTCCAGCTACAGGTTTCATGTAGTTTCGAACATGTACATAATGAATTATGGCGCAGACAACGTGGCCAACATCAGCGTGTACAAAAGGCGTGGCAATCTCTACACATCGGGATGGAGCTCTAAAAATGGGCAGTTCGACTATACATTTAGCAAAGACAACCTTGCACCAAACCCAGGCGAAACCAGAGAAAATTATTTAATGTACAGGATAGGGCAGGGTTGGAATTACGTGACACCGAATATCACTGTGTATATCAATGGCAAAGGGCAGCAAAACATGACATATCCTTCAACCCCTTCCAGTATGGATTGCATTGGCACAGGATGCCTTTATGCCTTCCCAAGGAGGGCTACATGGGCTGATGTCACGAGCTTTGTTGGAAATGATGCAACATTTGATGTCAGGATGATAGGAAACAGTGGAAGCGGTGGGGGCGTTGTAAACGGCGGCGGACCATTAATCATCCAGCCATGGAATTATTATACAAGAACAGACGCCCTCTGGCAGAACGTGGGAAGCTACAAAGCCGTATTTGAAACATCACAGAACAGGCCGTATGAAAAAGCCTCCTATGAAATCACCTTCACGACCTGATTATTTCTAATTGAAAAACCCAGATAGAAGATAGTGAAAAAAGAGACCCCTGCCTTTGTCTTATTTTCAGAAGGAAACGATGGAATTCAATTTTATTCCTTATTTCTTCCCTTTTATCAGAACAAGCGAGCCGTAGCGCCACACCAGAACCTCATCGCCTTCCTTAATTGGCTTCACCTCTTCTGGCACTGGCACCTCAAAGATGCTGAAATCCTCCAGGTCCATCAGCTGCGCATTGTCGCCTGACAAAGAAATTACCTGACCGCTTCTCTTCTCGATGACAGGCACATCCACGCGCGCATCACCGGGCGCGACAATCGTTCGTTTTTTGTCGTCAAACACGCCAATCGCTACCAGCCTGGCTTTTGCACCGCCGTGCTTGCCCGGCTTGGATATGCTGATGTCATCCACCTTGCACGGCGCATCATCTATAATGACAAATCCGCCCGGCCGCAGGTTCTTTATCTCACTGGGTTTCTTCTCTGTCATGTGATCCAGTAATATTAGTGGCAAGCACTATTTATTTTTGATTATTTAAGATTTTGTAACAACTAGGTCATATGTTCCCTTCAGAAGAGCGAAAAGATGGGGGTTTGTTTTATCGCTACTTTGACCCAACTCTGCAGGAAGCTGAGATTGGGAGCATTCTGAAAAAGGAATTCATAGCTGTTCTCGAATATTGCCCAGAGCATCCACTACAATTTCTTGCCAGCATGGAACAGATGAGGAAAGCTGGGGAAAGTGATGCCGGAATAGCAGAGGATTTTGAAGCATATGGAATGAGATGGACATGTTTAAAGCATGACGCAGGCGCAGCATTCGTAGAATCTCGGGGCATACTAACTATCATGCCACCACCAAGTTGTCTTGAGGTTCGTAGTGGAGATTATGGAATAAGACCGCTCGGCGAACTGAGACGGGTCGGGTTTGAAATTCATAACCCAGACGATAAGAGACTTGAGCTGGGCTTATCCTATTGTGCAAGCCCCTCTGGTGGAGTTTGTATATACTTGGGTCCAAAAGAATGGATAATGGGACGCGAAGGCAGCATCCTGTTGGGCAATGATGAGGTCAGTGATTATATAGGACGGTTCATGAGAAAGGCGGCAGAATTGAACATCCCGTTCCGCTCGTTGGATGAGTACGCATCCCTTCCCGAGAGAGTTGTGTTCAATGCCTTTTTCAACAATCCCGATTTTCTTTACGATAGACCCCGGCAATACGAACTCCCGGCGTGATGAGCACTATTTATTTTTAAACTTGTGGAATTACTTAATATATGTGGTAGTATGCCGAAATCCTCCCTGCCCATCACGCCGTTCGAGAAGATAGCAAAGCGCGCAGGTGTGAAGCGCATTTCCAAGGACGCAGTTGAGGAGTTGCGCGATATCATAGAGGAAATCGCCAACGAGATGGCTGACCATGCTGTGCGCGTCTCGCGGCACGCAGGCCGGAAGACCGTGATGAAGGAAGACATCGATTTCGTCACAGGAAAGAAGGCATGAGCGGGATTTGGAGCAGTTACTTCTTATAGGTAGGATAATTCAAGTTTCTGAGTATTTAAAGACGAAACCTTTAAATACCTTTTTGTGTAAAGGTTATAAATGTTCGTGGGGGCTATGTTACTTACAAGGAGTAAATGATAATTTTCATGTATGGTGAAATCTTATGCCAAAGCATAAAAAAATAAAAACCAAGCCTGTGAAAGGCAGCACGGGGCCAAAATGCCCTGAATGCGGCAGCACCCAGTTTTATAATGATACTGACCGCGCGGAGAAGATATGCTCAAAGTGCGGTGTTGTTCTCGAAGAGAGCATGATAGATGTTGGCCAGGACTGGCGCGCTTTCGACCACGACCAGAAGATGAAGCGCGCAAGAACCGGAGCGCCATTGACGCACAAAAGGCATGATAAAGGATTGACAACTGAAATAGGCAAGGGTGCGACCGAATTGTTCAAGGTTCCGGCCAAGAAAAGAAGCCAGTTCTTCCGCATCAGGAAGTGGCAGAAGCGTCTGCTGACGAGCAAGGACAGAAACATGTCCTTTGCATTGAGCGAGCTGCAGAGATTGGTTTCCTTCCTGGGATTGCCAAAGACCCTGCACGAAGAAGTCGCAAAATTGTACGAGCGCGCCCTCTCAAAAGGCCTCGTTCGTGGCCGTTCAATCGAGTCGATAATTGCTGCTCTTGTATATTCTTTGTCGCGAGACTATGAAACTCCTCGCACGCTTACAGAGATTTCACAGGCATCTGGTATTGGAAAACGTGAATTGGGCAGGACATATAGGTATATTTCAAGAAAACTAGACATTAGAATACTTCCTGCCCGCGCAGAGACATACATACCAAGATTCTCTTCAATGCTGAAGCTAAGCGACCGCGTACAGGTCCGCGCAATAAAAATCCTGAAGAAAGCAAAAGAAAAAGACGTTGTTTCAGGAAAGGGCCCTTGTGGCTGCGCAGCTGCTGCAATTTACATAGCATCCGTATTGGAAGGCGAGAGGAAGACGCAGCGCGAGGTCGCGGACGTCGTGGGCGTTACAGAGGTCACGATAAGAAACCGTTACAAGGAAATGGCCGAGGCATTAAACATCGAAGAGGAAGTCGAGAAGAAATCCAAGGAAGAAGAGGAAACCAAAGAGTGAAGCGGTGCCCTGATTATGACACCTCCTTATAATTCTGATACAATTCACGATCCGTTCGGAGAAGCAGCAGATAGCCTGATGTCTACGGCCGAGGATCATGGTGTCCAGTATAAACAACGAGAACGCACAAGGCATCTATTGATAGCAGTTCTAAGGGATGTGGCACGGATAAGGGCTGCGTACAATGCGTCTCTCCCGCCTTATCATATTTGAAATTCCTTCATAAGATCTAGAGATGATTAGAGTAAATTTCATTTTCTACCAACGCCAGGAGCGCAGTAGCGTTGGAGAAATCCGTCAAGAGTTCGTAGATGACTCTCGCAATGTATTGCCTCTTCAGGCGTCAGAGAACCGCTGCGCAGCGAACCATGCTTGTAATCCCGACCGTACAACGGGGTAGTGCATTCAACCCTACCGTTTCTGTGGCCGCAACTGCCGCAATAATGCGTGCCAACAATTTCAGCCACCTTTTCCAGGTCCACGTCAGCTCTATATCTATAGTCAGCGATTGTTTTTCCATCGCTCAAGAAATGAGACGCGACCAGAAGCGTTGATACGTCGCTGACATCCCTCTTGTGAGTATTGTTTCCTGTCCTGTTTAGGCGGTCAATCTTGCACGCAATGGTGTATTCAGGTCGTGCAACTCTTATAGTCCCGCGTTGCGAAGAACCAAAATCTATTGCAAGTTCAAGAGCGTCATCTACGATCGCTCTGTACATCTCCTCGGTGAATGGTGGGTCGCCTTCCAATGACAATGCAACAGTAACATGTCTGCCACCGACATCATTCTCGAACCAAATCGAACCCAAACGGTCACTGTTGGTTGAATTCCTCGGGATTCTGTACAGTTTGTATCTTCGCGAAAGCTTCTCCAATCCGCCGGGCCGTGACAGAAAATCCAGATGATTGCCATGCCTCCTCATTAACCTGTGGCCGAGAATCCCGGGCAGCGCAGTGTGTGCGCCAACCAAAACAACATCTCCATCGCTATAATCATAAACATCAATGGCAGTCCTCTTGACCAAGTCCGGGTCTATTCTCTCTTCCTTGATTTCCATTCTTCGTTCTTCCATCACCACACCTCAGCATACCTGATAAATATTTCCACTGCCAATGTCTGCGGACTCCAGCGTAGTGCGCACCCTAACCGGCGATATGTCACCGCGTGCCTGATAGATTATGCCGGACACTCCTCTTCCGCCACCCCTTGTTGGCGCTTGGGGATATAAGCCCTCCACTCCCTGGAGTGCAGCGAACGCCTCGCGCTCGACTCCTTGAGCTACATACGCGACGCCGATGCGCATTTCCTTTTTCCCGTTTCCCCCGTTTCCACCCATTTTTCTTCACCTTTTTACACAGTGATTTGACATGGCGATAAAATGAGACAAAATTTTTTGAGAAAGTGTCTCTCTTAACATCCTTTAATGCATCCTTTTGTGAATGCATGCATAGAATAAAGGCTAAACAAACCACTCATGCGATTATGAAACCACGACCAAATATTCATAACTTTATTTCTATGCGCGTTACTTTAAATAGTTTCATGACGCCGCGGTGGGAACAAACCCACGAGCAGTGTAATTGTTTCGTGATGTATGATAACGAACCGATAATTAATATTTTTAATCGGTGAGTAATAGAACCAACGAATCCAAATTCTTGTACCATAACGAGGTGCGAAGCACCGAGCAATTCATTCCAGTATCTTGGCATCATCCACGATGCCGTCGCCGTCCATGTCCAGCCCTTCCACGATTCTTGCGTCCGCACGGTGTCCCTTTGAGATTTCATCAAATCTTTTGAGCAGCGCGATTATGGCTGCCCGCGTCCCACTGTATCGCTTGCCAGCTATCACCAGTATCTTCTTGTCTTTGCTGAATGGGTTAGCCGCCTTAACGATTATCCCGCACTCGTCCCTGCGGTACGTCCTTTTTGAGAGAGTAGAAAAAATATTTTTCCTGGCGTCGAATTTTACTGGCAGCCTATCGTTCAACACCTTGGTCACCCTGTTTATTACTGGCCCGCCGATGACGATTAGATTTTCTTTCATGTCCTCCCCGTGCATCTCTACATCCAGATTGACAGACGGTCTTGTGTCAGTCAAAAAACTCCCGATAAACAGGCCAAGGTCTATCGCATAGTAGGCATCCCTGCTTCTGGCACGTTCTGGTCCGTGCGGGTCGGGCGAGCCGACAACTATTTTTGCATTCAACTTTCCGTCAACAACAAATGGCTCGAGCCATCCGCTGCTCCTGGGTATTCTTTTCATTGGCTCGAGCTCCTTGAAGCGCATGAAGAAAGACGGCTTCGTCAAGGCGTAAAATTTTGTGATTGCTCCGCCGCGCTCCTCCTTTCTCACCACCTTTATCACGCCAGCCTTCTCCAGATTCCTGATATGATAATACACCTTCTGTTCATGGACGTTCAGTTTGCTGGCAATCTCCCTTGGATAACCCGGTTTCTTGGCCAGAAGAAAAAGAATCCTTTCAGCCAGCGGTGAATAATTAAAACCATCTATCTCGCCAGCAGGCAAGGCATACAGCCCGTCCTTTCTTTCTTCTATTATATACATGGATAGCATCTCATTATAAATTATTTTTTAATGATACTAAAAGATTTTTAGTAAATCTATTTAAGATTGACGGTTTAGAGGATAGGGTATGCAGGCGGTTATTTTGGCAGCTGGTGAGGGAACAAGGCTTCGACCGCTTACAGACATGATGTCGAAGCCGATGATACCGATAGCAAACAAACCGATACTGGAGTGGACGGTTGACATTCTTTCTGACATATGCGACGATATCATAATTGTTGTGCGCGAGAACCAGAAGGATATAATCGAACATTTCCAGAACTTCAGTCACTGCAGATTCGCTATCCAAGAGGAAGCCCTGGGCACTGGCAACGCGGTTGCATGCAGTGAAAAGCTGATAAGAGACAGGTTCATCGTCATCAACGGCGATGAGATGATTACAAAAATGGATATCCGGAAACTGAGCAAGCTTGACGGCTATCACATAGGCGCGTTTGAAGTGAGCGACCCGGAGAAATTCGGCGTGCTTGACATCCGTGACGGATTAGTGAAAAACATTGACGAAAAGCCACAAAACCCGAAAGGAAATCTCGTGAATACGGGGCTTTATTTGGTTGACAAAAAAATCTTCGATTCGATAAGAAGAACGCCAAAATCGGCAAGGAACGAATACGAGTTCACAGACGCGCTGATAAATATGATAGAGGATGGGCTGGAGCTAAAACCATTCATCCTGGGCCGATGGGTCACAATAACCTATCCTTGGCACATACTTGAGGCAAACCAGCTCGTGCTCGACCAGTTCGGCTCGTTCATAGGAAAGAACGTGGATATCAGGTCAGGCACCCACATCGAGCATCCTGTCGCGATAGGTGATAATGCTATTCTCGGACCGAACTGTTTCATTAGAAAGTATTCCGTGATTGGAAAGGGCTGCAAGGTCGGCAACGCGGTCGAAATCAAAAACAGCATAATTATGGACAACACCTTCGTGTCGCACCTCAGCTATGTCGGCGACACAATAATAGGAAGGAACTGCAACATAGCAGCCGGGACGATATTCGCGAACCTTCGCCTGGATGAAAAGAACATCGGCATGAACCACGTCGGAAAGACAATAGACTCCGGCCGCAGGAAGCTGGGCGGCATAGTAGGCGACAACGTGAAGTTCGGGGTGAACTGCGTGGTAATGCCGGGCAAAAAAATCTGGCCCAACATTCTCGTGCCTCCGTGCCGCATAATCGACAAAGACATCGAGGAGCAGCCTGACCTGAAAAACTGGAAAGGCGAAGTGCGGGAAGGATACTCTGATTAGGATAACGAGCTGAAAACGATATCATAACGAACAGGCGAATCAAATAAAATGAACATGTGAGCTATTCGCCAAATAAGTTTTCGGGAAGCAATTTTGAAAATTAAGGAGAGGGTTTTTATCTGCGGTATAGTAGGTATTGTGAGCAAGAACAAATTCTCCTATCTTGAACTACTCAGCGCACTAAAGCGCCTAGAATATCGCGGTTATGATTCCTTTGGGTTCGCCACCAATTCCGGCCAAGCAGAGAAAGACGTGGGTGAGATAGTTTTCAATGGCGACGGTGAGTGCGATACCGCGATAGCGCACACGCGCTGGAGCACGCATGGCGCGGTCACCAAGGAGAATGCCCATCCCCACAGCGACTGCACAAACTCGCTCTATATTGTTCACAACGGCATAATAGAAAATTATCTCGAGCTGAAAGAAACCCTGCAAAACCTCGGGCATGTTTTCAGCAGCGAAACAGACAGCGAGGTGATCGCACACTTCTTTGAAGAGGAGCTCGGGAATGGAAAATCCATGGAACATGCAGTGTCAGACTTTTTCTCTACTGCAAAGGGGACGTTCGCGATACTGCTGATAAAAAAGGGGGAAGGAAAGATATATGCGCTCAAGCGTGATTCCCCGCTCGTCCTCGGCGTACTCGAAGATGGCTTTATTGTAGCAAGCGATATATACGCCTTTTCAAACAAAACAGACACCGCGATATTTTTCGAGGATGACGAATTTGCAATCATTGACCAGGACGGATTCAGGTTTTTTGATGCCAATAGAAATAGCATCAGCAAGGAAACGCACAGCTTTGAATGGCAGAGCGAGGAGCAAAAAAAAGATTTCGAGCACTACATGATAAAAGAAATTCATGAAGAACCGATTGTAGCTGAACGGCTGATAAAATCCCTCCAGACAACGCAAAAAGACAAGCTCTTGAGACTGAAACAGCTCATGGAAAAATCAAAGAAGATAATGTTCGTCGCATCAGGCACGTCTTATCATGCATCCCTGCTGGGTGCGTACTTCTTCAACAAGGTTGGAATCAGCACCCAAACATTAATCGCATCAGAGTTCAAGAACTTCATGCTACCTGACAATGACACGCTCGTGATAGCAATCACGCAGAGCGGCGAAACCATGGACGTGATAGAAGCGCTGAAAATCGCCAAGCAGCAGGGTGCAACCATCGTCAGTTTTGTCAATGTGCCGTATTCGACCATACAAAGAATGTCTTCTCTATACATAGAAATCCTTGCAGGCCAGGAAGTATGCGTCGCTGCCACGAAATCATTTGTTAATCAGGTCGTGCTCCTATTAAAAATCGCCTCGCTCTTCGGTTATGAGAATGGGGTTGAAGCCATTCCAGGCGAGATCAGGGAAGTGCTGAATAATGAAGGAGAAATAAAAAGACTCGCCGGCGAGCTGAAAGACCAGAGGGATATCTATCTTATCGGCCGTGGCTTGTCGTATCCAGTGGCGAGAGAGATTGCCCTGAAATTAAAAGAGATTTCATATATTCATGCCGAAGGCATGATGGGTGGCGAGCTCAAGCATGGCACGCTCGCACTGATAGAAGAGAGAACCCCCGTGATCACGCTCATCCCAAAACATCGCAGCGAAATCATCTCGAATGCAAAAGAAGTCGAAGCCCGCAGAGGAAGAATAATTGCGATTACAAATGCTACCACCGAGTTCAGGGAGAAAATTGAAATCAAAACCGTGCATGAAAGCAGCTTCGCGATTTTGGCCACGGTTGTTGGCCAGCTGCTCACATATTACATCGCGAAAGAGCGCGGACTGCCGATCGACAAACCCAGGAATTTGGCAAAATCGGTCACGGTCCTGTGATTTCCCTCAGGATATTATTTCATCTTCTGCCTTTCTCCTTAGGCCCCAGACGAACGTCCCATTCATCGTTGTCCGTCCCGGAAAACCACAATACCTTATTATCAACATCCCTGTCACCAAAAGACTTCGGGGCAACTGTGATGTCGACACTTCTATCCTCGAAATAATCACGCGGGAACACCAAAAAGTCATGCCCCTTCACAGGCGACCTGAAACCATACTCAACAAAATATGGTCCTAATATACCAGCTATCCACCTCTCATCCATGTCATATGTCTGGATGTCACGCGCTATTCTTGCCTGCCCTTCTATCTCCACATATCCGTCATCATCAACTAATCTATTATAATTTTCACCTTCAATCTGGAATTCAATCCTGCACGCGGTGGTCATTCCGGGCGCAATTGGCTGTTTGTGGCTCCATGAAGGCAGTGAATACAGACTGATTTCACCGCTCTCCTTGCCGTCCTCTAGATATTTTATCAATCTATTCCTGACTGTTTCCAGTTCCAGTACTGACTGCGGATTGATTCCACCGATCTCCCCGCTTGTTCTCAGTCTACTTTCGACTTCTCCCAATCTACTTTTCACCGGGTGTAATTCATCCTCTAGTTTTCTTTTTTTGGCGTATCTAAAACGTCTATACGCCCCAAAACATCTGCCCGGGCCGTTGAGCAATGCATCGAATGTCTCTTCGCTGTAGCCAAGCAACAGTTTTCTGCGCATTGTTAATCTCTCGCCCTTTTCTTTCACGACCATTTGCCTGTAAACCTCCCCGATGGCTTGGTCCAGTGTTTCATCAATGCCGCAGCCGTCAGTGCGAACCTTACTCAAAGTGGCGGGCTGTGAAGGAGTTCCGTAGTGCGCGACCTTGTATGCCGTTCCCCACGCTGATTCACTTTCTTTGAGATGAGTTGCGAAAACATCTGTGCACACGCTTACTCGCTGGCTCTCTGGGTCAAACGCAAAAACCTGCAGCAGGTATTCTATCTCAATTGGAGAATGAAAAGTCCGGGGCGAAAATATCATGCCAAAAGGCAACCTCATGTAAGGAGACCTGATTACCATGAATAAACATTAACTCGAAATCTTAAATTCATTTCACCCTCTTCTGCTGCTTGAACAGGCGCTCGATGTCCACGCATGTGTTTGCATCTTCTGGCCGTTTCTCATCAGTGCGTATTCTGAGCAGCCTCGGAAACCGCAGGGCATAACCAGTCGGGTATTTCGGCGATTTTTGTATCTCTTCATAACCGACTTCTATGACAATTTTCGGTTTAAGCGTGACCGTGTTACCATGTTCCTCAATAATCAGTTCCTTCAATTTCTTTGTCAGTTCCTTCATATGTTCTTCTGTCAGACCAGAACCCATCTTTCCTGTTGGCAAAAACTTATCGCCTTTTCTGCATGCAAGTATGAGCGAGCCAAGCCACTTCGCCCGCTTGCCCTCGCCCCATATCGCGCCTACCACCACGAGATCAAGCGGCTCAAGTATCTGTTTGACTTTCAGCCAATAACCAACACGCTTGCCAGGCTGGTAATGCGCATCAAGATTCTTCACAATCACGCCCTCCTGACCAGCAGCGAGCGCGGCCTTATAGAAGGCGTTCGCTTTGTTGAAATCCTTTGTTTCTATGTGATCGGCCAAGCGAAAATTTTTCGTCTCCTTTATTACTTTTTTTAATTCATTCCACCTGTCCCTGAATGGTTTTGTCATGTAACTCTTGCCATTCAGGTAGAGCATATCAAACAAGTTGACCTGAACCGGAATCTCCTTGACCATTTTTTCAATATCATACTTCCTCTGTATTCTCCTGGACAACTGCTGGAACGGCTTTGGCTTGCCATCCTTCCCAACAGCTAGCGTCTCGCCCTCGATTATGCAGTCACCGGTGCGAATGCACTCCTTTGTCAATGCTACAACATCAGGGAACTGGTTCGTGACATCATCCAAGCGCCGGGAGAATATTTTTACATTGTTGCCATCTTTATGGATTTGCATCCTGAATCCATCGTATTTCCACTCGCTGGCCGGCTCATCAAACTCTTCTAATGCGGTTTTCAGATCAGACGCGCGGTCAGCAAGCATCACGCGCACAGGCAAGCCCGGCGCAATTTCAGCCTTCATCTTCCCTTTCTTAGCATATTCAGCAACGCGGCCAAAATCATTCAGCACATTGTAAAGATGTTCTATATCCTTCGCATCCTTGCCAAATGCCTTTGCAATTGCGTCGCGCACAATGCCGTGAGCAACGCCGATGCGCATATCGCCCAGCACGGTTCTGACAATATAGCGGGCTTCTTTGCCAGATGCGTTAGAAAGTAACTCGGCAACAAGCGAAACTTTTTTGTCCTGGGAACCCGTTCCGATTATACCAGGCAGTTTCTCCAGATTCTCAAAAACATGATCTACTGTAAGTTCCTTTTTAGCAAGCGTTTTCTGCTTTCTGTGCGAAGAAAAATATTCAGCAGTCAATCCTAAATCGCCGGTCTCTTTGAACTTTTTCACAACATCGGTCTCGCTAAAACCATATGTTCTGGATACTATACGACGCATCATCTCGTTTGCTATTCCCAATTCTTGCTCGCCTGTGACCACGATACCCATTGAAAGAAGCACGACTTTTGAAAGCTGTTCAGTCGGGCAGCTCTTGTAGAACTCGGCAAGTATGTCCCTTTTCTGCAGCTTCTTTCTGGTTTCCTCTAGCTGCTCGTATATATCGGCTAATTGAGAATACCGCATAGATAGAATTGATATTTCAGAATATTAAAAGTATAGGTGGACTATTTTTCATACCCAATCGGGAGGATTGCAATCGGCCTCAGCCCTGTTTTGAAAAACTTCCTCAGCGCATCGTCATCAAAAGCGCCAACCCACACGCTTGCCATGCCCAGTGCAGTGACTGCAAGCAGAATGTTTTCAACAGCAGCCGAGCCGTCGCATACAGCATAGAAGTCCGCCCTCTTGCCATACCTAGTTCTTATTTTATTTTCATCGACAAACACAAAAATGATATGCGAGGCATCTGCAACAAAGTTCTGTCCATTCGCGATTTCTGCAACCTTTTCTTTTTCATCTTTTTTGCTCACAACGAAAAATCTCTGCGAAGCCAATCCGCCCGCAGAAGGCGCTGCCCTGCCAGCCTCGATTAATTTTTCTATAATATCGTCTGGTACTTTTTTACTGGAGAAACTGCGTATACTTCTCCTTTTCCTTATGCAATCGAGCGTATCCATAAAACTTCTGCAATTAAGAACCTTTTTAAAACTTCCCAATAAGATTAAGGAAGATATATGATAACCACAGAACCTTGAAACGTTCATGGAATTCTGTGGTAATTGATAGCGAGATGCGAATCAACGGATACTGATAAAATAACGAGCACGGTATTTTTGTATCATAACCGTGCGAGCAAATGGTAAGATAATATGGCACTCAAGAAAACCTGGTACGAGATTGTCGCGCCGAAGATGTTTGGCGAGAATGTGGTAGGCGAGACGCTCGCTGTGGACGCTAAGCAGCTGATAGGCAGGAAGATACATATCAGCCTGATGGAGCTGGGCGGCGATTATAATAAATTCTACGTTAAGCTCGCTTTGCAGATAGAGCGTGTGGATGGCACAAAGGCGTTCACAAAATTCGTGGGTCATGATGTGATGTCCGAGCGCATATACAGGATGGTCCAGCGTAGGACGCGCCGCGTGGAGTGCATACAAGAGGTTAAAACGAAAGACGGCGTGAAAATGAACATAAAGACCGTACTGATTTTGATGCGGCGCGTGGGCACCTCGATAAAATCCTCAGCGCGCCAGAAAATCGAGGACGTTGTGAAAAAAATCTCATCTGAAAAGACGATGGAAGAGCTCATCATGATGATTATTTCTGACGAGCTTCAGAAATACATATATGACGATGCTAGGAAGATATATCCAGTGAGCGCGATAGAAGTCAGGAAGAGCGAAGTAATATGACAAAATCAACCAGTGAAAATTAAAAATGCCTATCTATTTTAACGCAATAGATTATATGTGGTTTCAAATCCCAATTTGGCCAATTTCATACCCAAAATACAGAACCAATGTTTAAAAATTACTACTGCACCTTACAGGCCAATATCTCTTGTATCTTCCTAAATTCAGGGTCAGCTGGGACACTGTGCGCCTTTCCGGATTGGCCCACAAGAGTGATATATTTTGCTGAACCACCTGCAGTGACTTCTCTAACTCCGTCATTCAATACCCCATCGCTGTAATTTGTGAAGAGGGTTGCATAGTAAAGTTCATTGCATTCGCTAGGCGGTATCTCTATTGTCGTTGGGCTTCCGAGCACTGATGGATGCCCTTGCGCGTATTGTAAACCATTCGCGAAAGCGCCTGTGGCATTTTCTTGGCCAAGGCAGTAGGTCTCGTCTGGACGTCCTTTTTCCTTTGCCCAAGGTGTGAAAGGCCTGCCACCAAACTGCATCCACAAGTAATTGAAATATAGCGGAATAACCCCCCCTGGAAACAGCTGCTTGAGGACCCAAGAAGAACGTAACATAGACGAGCCCTGTCACTGGGTTTACTATACTGCCCCAACCCAGCTCTGCATCATGAGGTATGGCTCCTGCAATGAAATCTGTCGCGCCTATCATGCCAGGAACAATCCTTGCATCAGATGCCCCTCCTTTTTTCAAAGGCACTCTCTCGAGGCTGTCGAATTCTGAACCAATTGCAAACATCTGGGTTGGCTCAAACTCATCAGGAGGAGTTGCATATTTATCAGCCGAGAGGTCGATACGACAGCCCGCCTGCAAGAAAGGTGCTCCAACCGTGTTATGCCATGCAGTGTTTATTTTTGCTGATTTATTTCCATCATTATACACATTAAAAACCGTGTAATGCACTGGATGACCATCAATCACCACATCATGTTTTGTATAAAAAAGGTCTCCATCCTGCATAGTATAAATCGCGCATGCGAAGTCTTCTCCAGCTGCGCCGTGTCCAACAAACCATTTCTCATTTGCAGCAGCTCCATGCGCAGGATATTCCTTGCCATTGACTATGCAATCGCCTCCGAAATTCGGCACGCATGGAAAGTTTCCTGCAACATGGTATAACAACTTACCCCCATAAAATTCGCTATCTTGTTTAGGATTATAAGGCCTTCCAGAATTGCTTCTAAACCAAGGATTCCAATGCGCATTCGTTCCACTAGCCATATGAGTAAGACCACTTACCATACCACCCTGGCTAGCAATTAGAACAGATATATCATCATTTCCCAATAGAACGGCCTCTCTTTGCCCAGTGTCCATCGCTGCTTTGACATACGCCATAACATACACCCCACGAAATAAGATTGTATAAATAAACCGTTTATCTTTTTAAGACCGAAAGCCCACTCAGATACCAACCCCTCTCACCATGTGTAATCTATCATTTATGAATCGATCAGGAGAAGCGAAATAATATCATAACGAGCGGGACCTATCAAAAAGAGCGAGTAATTGATATCATAACTGCAAAGCTTTTATAAACTTTTAAATTTCTCCGGTAGAACTCCTAAAGCCAGCAGCACGCCTGCGTACCTCAAATATGCAGAGCAGTAATATCCGGAAATGGATTCTTCTAGAGGAGGTAGAATTGCAGGGTTATGAATCTCTGTTTGAAATCCCGCCAAGGGTATATCGAATGCTCTCTCCTCATCGGATTCGCGGATTCTTATTGTCAGCGGGTCTTCTGATATGAGGTATGAACCAGCGGTGTTTGTCAGTTCTCTTACAACAGGCATTACTGTCTCGACATTTGCAGCAGGAGTGAAAACCTTCTCGCTCGCCCAAAACACATATATCGGATCCCTGGCTGCAAAAAAATCAGTCATTCCTATGAACGCTGCCTCCTTAGTACGGTACTCATATGAATAATGCTCTGAAGGGTGTCCTGCCAGATTTGCCTCTACAAGTGCGCGCCAATCGTCCTCATTGATTTCTGTAGCTTGAATGAAATAATCCCTGCCTGGACCTGAATCCCTGACCACATCTGCCCGAGAAAATAAATCAGGTCGTTCAGTGTAAGAATCAACAGCTGGTTCGTTGTATTCAGGACGTAATCGCACAATGGGAAGCTCAAGCATCAACCTTCTCGGTATCCAGAAATGTGATGTCTCGTCACGCCTGAATAAAGTTGATAAAATATCGGGTGTGATCTCTCTGCACTGATTCATATATCGAAAGAAAGCGAGAAAATATTTAATGCTATTCTTGCAGCCTATCTCTTCTTCTTTTTGGTCGGTTTGATAGATTTGGCAGGTTTTGCAGATTTTTGCGTTTGAGGCTTTTGCATTTTTGAAAATGGCTTCTTCGCGTGGCCTTCTATAATAGGCGAGACATCCCTCACGAAGCGGCGCACATACTCTCTAGTCATCTCTATGTCCTTCTGTGGAATCTCCTTGACCTTGTCCTCATCAAGCATTTTGCGCATGGTCACGACCTGGCGGAAGATATCAGCAAAATACGGGTCTATCTTACCCTGGTCAATAAGGTCTTCTTTTATCGCCTTTGGCAGATCCTTAGGGTCCGGCGGCAGTTTGTCGATTTTTTTCAAAGCCGCAACAGCAGCCTTTATCATGACCTCGTAATTCTTTTGCACGATGCTGTCCTTCCTTCTCTTCTGCAGCAGCAGCAGCAGTTGCTCCATGCGCTCGACAAAACGCTTTGACTTGTCTATGAACATATCAAGCTCCTGACCAGTCACGTCCTTTATCTCCTTATGCTCAACGCGCTTGCGGAATTCAATCACGTCTTTCAATGCGGTCAGGTATTCCTCTTCAAGCAGCTTCTGGTCGACTAACTGTTCTTTCACCGCATGAGGCGTTTCTTTTGGCGCAGGCGGATTCTCGCCCAAGTACATCAATATTGCCTGTGAGCTGTTCAACATTGCATAATACAAATCTTCTGCAACCATGTACAGCTTCGCTGTCTCCACTCTCTTTATCTTCTGTGGCGACGCCTCCATGAATTTCTCCACTGCCTCCAGTGTGGTTGGAATCTTTCCCATTTCCAGCAATTTACGGATTGGAATGAAGAACCCGGTGTCATAAAGCGCCCATCCGTCTCTAACGATCGTGTAAAGCAGCGGATGCCCGATTCGTGCCATGTCCCAGAATTCAGTGAGTGTCCATGCCGGCTGAACAACAATATCCGGCGATATCTTTTTACCTATCGCAAGTAGGTCATCATCCAGCGTATATTTCTGCTCCGGACTTAGCCGTGCGACCGTATCATCTATCACAACAAGCATGTCAATATCAGATTTCTCAGAAAAGTCCTTGCGCGTGATGGAGCCGAAAACCACCACAGCCTTCGTGATTTTAGGGTACCTCTTCAGCACATCGTCCTTGAACTGCTGAGCGAGCTTCAGCTTCTTCTTCCTGAACTTCTCATGCTTCTTTGCATCGTGATCTTCGCTCTTTGATTTCTTGTCGAACTCGTCAGTCATAGGCACGATATCATCGACCATAGAATCACCCTATCATAAAATAACTGCAGAACCATCAGGTTCCGCAGCAATATCACTTTCTACATATGATATAGCGAAAACGTTATAAATATGATTTGCTTTATTTTCCCTATCTGAATCGTGCCCGTTTCCATTCTTCTGCCTTGCCTTTCTCCACAGCCGAGCGGCTCAGGAAGGTGTGTGCTTCTTCTGGTATGGATATCAGTCCGGCAAGCGGGTCCCATGCATGCTCTCTCATTGCAGTCAGCTGCCGCGCGTACATGTCCTTGTTCATTTCTGATATCCCATAAAACGTTTCCGGCAACTCATCCGGCGCAACATCCTTCTCCAGATGCGACATAATCTGGCGCAGCGCCCACACGCTCTGCTGCATGACCTCTAAAGGATTTTTCCCGCCCCCACGCTCATATATCATATAACCATCCACGAACCCTTTCTTGCGCAATGCATACAGCCATCTGTACAAAACCTCCATCGAGCGCGACGGCACAGGTATCTGGATGTGCGCCTTGCCCATGTATGGTATGGGCTTCCCTAAATGAAAAACATAGATGTATTTGCCGAAATCGCTAGGCGAATCCTTTATGATTTTTTCAGGCTCCATCTTCTGTGATATCATGTGCTCGAAGTCAATGCACAGTTTCAGATATGATGAACCCAACTTCTTTAGCAAAATGTGAAAATCTAAAGGGTTGTATAATCTCATTAGGCTCTCAGAACCGGGCCGTTCAACCTCGGGTATTTCAAAGCATAGATAGAGCTTTTTCTCCTTCAGCCACTCAAGGATGGTCTTGCCGCCCAAGTGCTTCTCGTTATGAGCACTTTTAGCAGTGAGGTGTCCCTCTATGTACTTCATCGCGACAGCCGCGTTGAAACCCTTTTGGTTGCCCAGATAAGCGGTCTGGGGATCGTCATTCCCGCAGAGCGAGCGCCATAGCGTGTCACCTGTTCCCTTCATGTGAGCAGCAACCACATGGTAGGCACCAATCTCCCCCCATTCAATGAAGTATCTGCCAAAGCGGGACTCTTTCCAAACATCATATTGAAAATCAGGATTCCTCAGCCTTCTTCCATAGTTTTCGTTTGTCTGCCTTCTCAGCCTTTCCTCTTCCCTAGCGAGTATCCCCTGCAGCTCAGCCACTGCTTGCCTTTCTCTATCTCGTCTCCTTTCCATCAGCTTCTCAGCCTCAATAGCCTGTGCCCACTCTCTTTGTCTTGCTTGAAACTCCGGACTTCTCTTGAAAGCCTCCAGCCCTTCAGCAACTCCTCTGTTCAATTCCGCTTCTAATGCATCTTCCTTTTTATCATATACCTCAGGGTCATAACTCGAGCTCTTTCTTCCCATCTCGCCCATTATATGCTTTTTGGCCTCAGCCTTTGCAGCCGGCGATACTTCGCAGAACTCGGGAAACGGCCTGCCGTCAGGCGAGACCACTTGAACCGTATGACCGAAAGGCTTCATTCTCTCCTCTTCCTGCCAGAGCTGCACCGACTGCGACATGTGAATATTAACGAAAACCATCTCAAGCTCTGCCGCATTTTTCACAGTTTCACACAGCCGCAGATGCGACTGCTCCCATATCCTGCGCTGGCCAGACTCAAGACCCATTAACTCGCCAATCTCGCCGTGCAGGCCAAGCTCCATGCCCAGTTCCTTTTTGTAACGCATGAGCTTCTGCTTCAGGTTCGGCTCGAAGAACTCGCTCGTGGTCTCCAAATCAACCTGTATGAATGTTGTGCCCAGCGTAGCGCCAAAGCTGCCTATCTTCATCGGTATGCCTAACAGCTCGCCTGGCTTGTCGAACCCCCACCATCCCGAGGAAACACCGATTTTGTAAGGCATGACATCACTTTACCACTTAAAATTACTGCCCCATACCAACCCTCTGCTTTATGAATGCCACAATCGGGACATACCTTGTTGTTGCCAGCGGCTTGAGGTAGAACTTTGCAATCCTGTCGTCGAAGTCGTGCTCATATGGCCCACGTTTGAAAAATTTTAGAAAACCAAGGTTCGGTATCTGAGTCGGCTGCGGCGGCTTGTATGGTTTCTCCTCCGCAACCGGATAGACGGGCAGACCCAGCAATTTATTCACGTATATTTCAAGCTCTTCCTCCTTTGCCCTTAGCTCGAGAATTTTCACGAGCAGGGTGTTCTGGCTCATGAACAGCGTGTTTATATCAAAAACGCAGTCTTCTATTTCGGTCCCGTCCGCAAGCCTGATGTTGCTGCGGTTGAACGTCAGCTCGAAGAACGAGTAGTAAAGCCGCTCAAGGTTCATGAGCCTCGGCGTTGCTTTTTTGATTTCGCCTACCTTTTTGTCAGCCCACTCCTTTGTTATCCACGGGTATTTTACAACAAGACCCTTTTCCCGGTCAAATATCAGCTCCCGCTGCGTCCATGCATCGTATGGATCGACTGGTTTTTTTGCAAGAATCTCTCCTGACGGCCTTTTGATTTCTGACGATGCAAGATCACGCCAAGCCCATATCTTTAGAATTGAAAGAGATGTTGCTATCCCGCCAGCTGGTATGAAATGAGTTGTAAGCATCTTTCTTACATCCGGTCTTTCCAAGCCTTCCTTGAGCAGCCTGTGCCTCGCGACGTACGGCTTTAGCCACTCCCTGTACTGTTTCACGGATTCCTCCCTGCTCTGGATGAGCTGCTGTATCCTTCCGAGCCTCTCGGTCAGCTGCGGACCAAACATATCCTTCCACTGCTTGTAGAGCTTGTTCTTCGTGACGAGCACCACAGCCTCGGCCTTTGAGACATCCAGCTTCTTTTTCACCTCGTCCGGGATGGTGTCCGTGTCGGCGAGCTTCATGAAATCTATAATAAGCGTCGGCCACCTGGCGACAATGTTTCGCATCGAGATGTCGCCTGTGTGCATATCAACCTGGTCAATAAACACAGCCTTCAAAGAATGCTCATCCTTCTGCTTGAAGTAATTGTCAAACTCCTTGTATCGCCGCTCGTCATGCTTAAGCAATTCAAGGTCGCCAACAGACTGCGCAGCAGAAGCAAGCCCTGATTTTATCTTGGTCTCCAGTTCTTCTTTTTGCTTCTCTGTAAGCTGATAGTATGACTGGTGAATGGGCGAGACCTCGAGCCATTCGTCCACCCTGAAGACTTGGTACTCCCACTTCCTGAGCTGGAATGTAAGGGGATGATAGATGGCTGCTGTTCTGCCAGGCGGGCCTGTGAAGTGTATCTGCGTCCACTGGTTGCCCGGGCCGACGCACACCAGGCGGCCAAGGTTTTTCATGGCCCACATTCCGAGTGGCGGTTTTAGGTAATCGTTGTAAGGAACATTGCGGGACAAATTTTCGAGTATGTATTGCTTGGGTTTTTCCTCCTTTTTCTTTCCCGTCAGTAATTTGGGCATCTGCAGTTGCGCCATTTTGAACACCGAATTATATAGTAATGACTATAGCAAAACAATTTTGTTGTTTTGCTATTAGGAGCGCATCTAATTCGAGATGTGCGACTATAATTCTTGTTATCCTGGCTAATAAATAAAGTTTTTGGTTTTCCTAGAGAATAAGAATGACTACGCCGATTGCTATGAAGATTATGCCCATAAGTACGCCTGTCTTGGAGAATTCCTCTGACTGGTATCCGCCCCCGCCCATGACATCAGGGAAAAACACAATCATGAAAATTCCCAGCAGAATCAGTCCCACACCAAGAAACTTCCATAGAAGGAATATCAGTCCTATTATAACACCGATGATTAGGATTACCACCCCTGCCATCGCAAGCCCGATGAGCAGGTCGCGCTGCAAGCCAGTTACCATGATTACTATTTGTCTACGGAATTTATATATTCAAACAACAAACTATAAATTGAGGCTAATATAATTATTGTTGTTTGATATGTGTCAGGAACAAGTCGACTTGTTTTTGAACAAATATGGGCTTAGTACATTATTAAAATCAATAGAATAACGAGCATCACAAATTTCAAGAGGCGAGCTATTCATGGTATGGGCACGTACAAGACTGCTGATATGGGACTACGTTTTCGAGCCAGTAAAAGAAATAAGAATTTCATTCACTGGAAAAAATCCTGAAAAATTCTACAAGAAACTGCACGAGCTTTTCCGCTTGGTCTTCAACGTGCCGGAGGGCTACATCCAGGAAAAGGACTACAAATGGGAGAAGACCCGCGGGGTCGAGCGATTCGACGTCTCGTGGGAAATCACGAGGATATTTGACATATTCAGCTATCTCGCCATCGAGGTGGACATGCGCGGCTTTTCAACAGAAGGCGAGGGCCGCATAAACATCGCAATCAAGCCACGGTTAATAACAGAGTATCCGCAGGACACAATCTGGCAGCAGAGCATCTTCTACGAGATGATGAGAAGGATGTGGCACCGCGCGTTCTACCACAGCAAGAGGATGCACTATCTCGACTACAGCAAGGAGATGGTCATGAACTTCGAGCACCAGCTGAAGGACTTCGCAGAAGAGCTCAAGGCAGCGAGCTGATAAGATATTTTCTGCTTAAGATTGCTGAAAATTCACGGCTCCCATGGCATTTTCTTCTTCTTTCTCTGCATGCTGTACGGCACATCAGAGCCGCCGCTCATTGTATATGACGTCCCGGTCGCATATTCGACCCTGAAGCCAGACGGCACGTTAAAGCTCTTCTCGCTTATCCTAGCTACCCTTGTTTCAGGCCTCCAGAAAATTAGTATCTGCTTTGAGGTCTCATGCGCTTTATTGTAAATATCTGACAAATTCGGTATAGGAGACCCTACCTTAAACTTCCAAAGCAGTTTGCCATCTTTGGCAGACAGTGCGTAGAAGTGCGCATCCCATGATCCAAAGAATAAAACATCATCACCAACGATGGGCGATGCCATGATCTCTCCTCCGGCACGGAAACGCCATATCATAAAACCTGTTTTTGCATCTATGGCATACATGTAATTGTCATTGGATCCGATATAGAGAACGCCATTGTGTAGAAAAGGTGCACAATCTATGAGATCTCCGGTCTTAAACTTCCAGAGCAAGTTGCCATCACTTGCATCCAGGCAGTAAACATAGGAATCATGACAACCAAAATATATCTTTCCTTCGTGTAATAGCGGAAAACTCCAGCCAATTATGTTCCCTGTCTTGTATTTCCATCTAAGAGTCCCATTCTCGGCATCAAGCGCATAGAAATATGTGTTGTACGCCCCGAAGTATACTGTGTCGGCCATAGCGTGCAAGTCACATGACCGTATTCTTATAGAAGATACTGGATCGCCTTTTTTTCCCAACACGGCGCATGTATCTACAAAGCCTCCCACAAAAAATTTCCACCTCAGCAACCCGTTCTCAGACAAGGCATAAAAATGCTTATCGTAACAGCCAAAATAAATTGTGCTATTTGCTACGGATGGCGGGCTTTCTATGATTTCTCCTGCTTTGAACTTCCATAGAAGATCGCCGTTTTCTGACAATGCATATAGGTAATTGTCGAAAGAACCGAAATAAAGTCTGCCGTTAGAGTGAGACACAGCAGAATCTATCTGACCACCAGTTTTATATTTCCACTTTAAACCTCCAGATTTAGCGTCAATTGCATACATATAAGAATCTCGCGAACCGATGAACACCGTATTGTTCACGACGACTGGCGCTGTCAGAATAACGTCCCCTGTCAAGAATTTCCACTTTAATTCTCCGTTGGCAGCATCAAGAGCATAAACAAACCTGTCACATCCGCCAAAATAAACAATTCCATCGCTCAGAGTAGATGTGGACGCAATAGAGCCTCCTACGGAAACCTTCCACATATCCTCTATCTTATTGTCCTCTTTCGCTGGCTCTGCCGATTTCTCTTCAACAACATAAGAACCGCCCGGCGCGACGACCTGCTTATAACTCTCATTCCATTCGTACATGTTATCATTCTCCGAATGATGACATCCAGAAAGACTTCCTCAGAAGTCTCTCTCAGATGATGAAAATAAGCTGGTAATGCTTAAAAAGAAAAATATTTTAACCAATCCATGTATTTAATACTACAGTGAACTTATGTCAAAACCAAAACTCGTCATAGTGGACGAACTCCTTGCACCAGAAGAGGAAATACACATAAGCTTTAACGGCAAGAACCCATTTCTCATAGCCAGCATAATACTGCCGCTGATGAGGGAGATTCTGAAGGTGTCTTCCACAAACCTGTTCGAAGAAGATATAAGGTGGGACATACTAGGCGAGAACAAGACATTCTACGGCGTCTGGCGCGGCGAGCACCCAGAGGACAAATGGACCAAGGCTGTTTACAAGGTCATCGCACAGGGCGGGGTGAACAAAGAAAAAGAAGGCTGGGTCGACATCCGGATAAAAGGCTGGCTCAGGACCGAGTTCGAATGGGGAAACCAGATGACGCGTTCGTGGTGGTGGCTCTACAACTACACCTTCTACTGGAAGCAGCGAAGAATGTACATGGACTATGACATCGACCTTGCGCTCAAGATAAAGGAAGAAATACTCGCGGCATATGATATATTAAGGGAGGAATAGCATAATTATCATGACGAACCAGCGAATTATTGTAAAATAAGCTGGTGAGTAATTGATTAATGAGCAGGCTAATTTTTATCATAAGCCTGCGAGCTATTTGGTGAACTATCATGAGTTTATTCAGCAGATTCCGTCATCGGAGTGGCGACGACGAGCCCAGCTTTGACGAGGTTCGCTCGCATGTCCTGGGCGAAGAATATCCGCCACTGCCAGGGCAGCCGCCATCTCCACCGCCGGAATTGTCCGCATCCCCGAGGCAGTATCCCGGCATGGGCGCGGGCGAAAGGCTTGCAAGGGAAGCATACTATCCCGAAAGCAGGGTCGAAAACAGGTTCGAGCCGCTGGGCATGGAGATGCCTGGCGCTGGGAGAGAACCTGTTGCAATGGACCAGAAGGAAGACCGGACATTGTTTGAAATAATGGACAGGCTGAGCATGATTGAAGCGCAACTTTCAGCAATCCGCAGCCAGACAGAAACAATAAACGAGCGCCTGAAGAACATCGACGCAAGACTGCCAAGGCGTTACTAATACTGATTGCTATGAAAAATCCTAGAGAGTGGAAGATAGGCAGGAAAGAACTCAACCTGTTTTTGCTCATAATCTCAATTATCTATTTCTTTTTCGTTCTGGTCGCATCCATCATCCTGGCAGAATTCGGTTTCCTATACGGGTTTGACAAGGTTTTCGCATTGTTCCTGCTGGAAATATCCATCACGTTCGTGTTCATGATTTATTTTCACAGATGCAAAAAAACCAAGAAGGATTACTATCACCTCATGGTCTTGATGACGCTGTTCCAGGCACTCGTGTTCTTTATTTTAGTGCTGACCGTGAATGTGGTTTAGAAAAAATACTCCCCTTTTTCTTTCTGCTTCCTGTCAAGCACGCTGTCCAGTTTGTTTGCCCTAGGCCGCTTTGTCTCGTCATCCCGCCGGAACGTCACCCCAATGCTCTTCAGGAATTTGTTGAACCCGTCTTTCAATGACAGAAATTCCGTCGAGCCGCTCCTGCCAGGAACGCCTGAAAAGAGCATTGCCCTCTCAGCCACGTAGCTCAGGAATAGTAGGTCGTGGTCAATCACAGCAGCTGCCCTGCCGGATGATTTTATCATCTTCGCCACCGCTATTCGCTGGTCCACGTCCAGAAAAGCGGATGGCTCGTCAAGCAGGTAGAGGTCTGCGTCTTTTGACAGGCAGAGCGCGATAGCAATGCGCTGCATCTCACCGCCAGAAAGGTTTTTCACGGTTTTCTCCATCAGTTTATCCAGTCCAAGCTTGAGAACGATGTCATCGCCGGCATTCTTCAGCAGCTCAGAAACCTTTCCGTCGAAATCAGAAGAAACATACTGCGGCTTGTAGGAAATCTTTATCTTCCTGCTGACATTGCCTGTAAACGGGGTCTCGCCTGCGAGGATTTTTGCGAACGTGGTTTTTCCGAGCGCATTCGGCCCGAATATGCCGAGCACGTCATTCTCGTACAGCTCGCTGTCGCTCACCCTAAGGTCAAATCTGTCATAGCTCTTGTGAATATTTTTAAATGATATAAGAACCGCTTTCTTCTTCGCCTTGCCTGGCATGACCTCTTCGAAGACTGTTTTTTCCCTTATCTTTATATTGTCCTCTGCGACGAATCCCTCAAGAAACGAATTTATGCCCTTTCTCACTGCGTATGGCTTTGAGACCACGCCAAACACGCCTGGCTCGCCATAGAAAATATGAATCCTGTCAGCAAGAAAATCCAGTGTGGCAAGGTCGTGCTCCACAGCAACCACATAGCGATTTTCAGCCAGTTTGCGTATTGCTTTTGCCACGTTCAGCCTTTGGTGAACATCCAAGTAGCTGGTCGGCTCATCAAAATAATAAACATCTGCTTCCTTGGAGATGGCAGCTGCTATCGCGACGCGCTGAAGCTCGCCTCCACTGAGCTCACTGAGGTTCTTCCCCCTCCAGTTGTTCAGCTCCAACGATTCAAACAGCTCGGGATTGATTGCTATCTCATCAACGTTTTTTCCAATCTGGGCAAGGCCTGTTATGTTCTGCGGCTTGTACGAAATCTTGATGTCTTCCCTAGACAGCCTTTCAAGATAATCCTGAATCTCGCTGCCGCGGTGGAATTTTATCAGCTCATCCCAGTTCGTGGCATTTTCATTATATTTCCCAAGGTTTGGGGTGAGCTGGCCAGCAAGTATCTTCAGCGCGGTGGACTTTCCAACCCCGTTAGCTCCCAAAATGCCCACAACCCCCTTGACAGGAATCGGCAATCGGAATAGCGCGAACTGGTTCTCGCCAAAGCGGTGTATGGGCTCTTCGTTAAGCGCGTGCGGCAAATTTACGACGCTCAATGCGTGAAACGGACACTTTCGCGAACATAGTCCGCACCCTATGCATAACGGCTCATCAACCACAGCAAGGTTCGCAACCTTCACGCACTCCTCGCCCTTTCTGTTCACAGGACATGCCTTTGCACACTCATGACCGCACTTCTTCGGGTTGCATAAATCCCTGTCCAGAACAACTATGCGCTTCATTTTACATCAACTTTTTCTGCTATTCAATTCATCCCATTTTTATTAAAAGATTTCACAATGCTATCGTTCTTTGTTTAGATTTGAACGATGGCATCTAGAAAGACTTTGTTATATTTCGACTGAAATCAATTTTAAAGTCTTTCTCAGACAATTGCATTCATGCTAATCGGTTTATGCGGAAAATCAAATACTGGAAAAACAACAATGTTCAGCGCAATGACGCTGATAGATGCAGAAATATCAAATCGCATATTCACAACAATTCGGCCGAATGTCGGGGTTGCCTATGCGCGGGCAGAATGTCCGTGCAAGAAGCTAGGCGTGAAGTGTAGCCCGAAAAATTCCAAATGCGTTGATGGCACAAGGCTTGTGCCAATCAAGCTGATAGACGTTGCAGGGCTTGTGCCGGATGCTCACAAGGGCCGCGGTCTGGGCAACCAATTTCTTTCTGACATCATGGAGGCTTCTGCCATAATACACGTGGTTGATATCTCCGGGTCAACAGACAGCGATGGCAATCCGGTACCTAGAGGCTCGCACGACCCTGCAGAAGACATCGCTTTTTTCAAGAAGGAGATAGATTACTGGATAGTTGGAATATTGAGGAAGAACTGGGAAACTATAATAAGGAAGTCCCCGCATGAAAAATTCGAGGATCTTGTTCACAGGCAATTATCCGGGTTGGGAATAAGCCGGGAGAACATCGTGCAGGCGATGAACAAATCGCCGATATCAGCATCATCCGGCGAGAATGAGCTGCTTGCGTTCATTGAGATACTGAGAAAAACAAGCAAGCCGATAATAATAGCCGCAAACAAGATCGACGTGCCTGGTGCAGACGATATATACAGGCGGCTGAAGATGGA
>Ga0315293_10000686_pt1 | contig 31745 bp, 27 predicted proteins | sample YL17G13_20_MG_FD_203071 | JGI IMG/M metagenome (GOLD analysis project Ga0315293, IMG submission 203071) | Sediment microbial communities from Yellowstone Lake, YNP, Wyoming, USA - YL17G13_20 | ecosystem: Environmental > Aquatic > Freshwater > Lake > Sediment | place: USA: Wyoming | collected... | reverse complement strand
AGGACCTACAGGAGAAACTGGACCAACTGGACCAACTGGACCAACTGGACCAACTGGACCAACTGGACCAACTGGACCAACTGGATCAACTGGATCAACTGGACCAACTGGACCAACTGGACCAACTGGACCAACAGGACCAACAGGACCAACAGGACCAACAGGACCAACAGGACCAACAGGACCGACAGGACCGACAGGACCGACAGGACCGACAGGACCGACAGGACAAACAGGACAAACAGGACAAACAGGACCAACTGGACCAACTGGACCCAGTATGCTAAACCAACAATACACATTTAATTCTGGAGGAAATGTAGGTGGTAAAAATCAAACATTATACTTAACATATAATGGAACTATTTCACCCGAGACAGCTGCACAAATTATGATATGGGGTGGAAATAATGTCACCGTCAGTAAATTATATGTTAATACGACCGTAGCTCCCAGTCCTGGAAATTGGGTATTCGAGATTTTAAAGAATGGAGTTGCAACTACTGTTACGGCAACGATAACTCTTTTAAATACAAATGCGAGTGATCTAACAAACTCGGTTGTTTTTAACAGCGGAGATTTTTTAACACTAAGACTTAAAACTACAGCAGTTAATATAAACGTACCAAATGGTGTTATTAGAGCTGTATTTACAGCTACTTATACATAAAAAATAATTTTAAAAACATTAAAAATGTATTTATTTCATTTATTTTTTTAAATTTCTCTCTTAAAGAGAGAAATAAAATTTAGAAATAATTTGTTTATATTTAATTGATTTTGTAAATATATTAATTTTTATAAAGTCAATTAAATATAAACAAATATATAAAATGAGTGGTGAAATTGTAGTTTATCAATGGAATGTAGTATGTTATGATAGCGTAACTTTAAAAAACGTATCTCAATTTGTGTGGTCGCCAGACACTCCAAAAGAATGTCCTTGTAATATATTAACTCATACATTTGTTGAATCTCTTATTATCTCAACTGTGAGTACTAAAGATATTTTTGTTAAAAATGATAAATCGGCTACTAACGGATATTTCAGACTTAGAGGTTATAATTTTAATATTTCAGCGGGTCCTGATTTAAATTTAATGAAAAAAGATCAATATACATTTTTAAATAATGTTCGAGTTATAGATTTTATAGCATGTTTTACACCTGAAAATGTAGGAGATACATTTAGTGTTTTATTAAATTACAATACAATAGTAGGTATTATAACTAGTGATGTTAGTAATGGATTCTTATTAAATGTTTCCATTAATGTAATAAAAAATATTAAAGTTGGATTTTTGGTAACTATAAATGGAAGTTCATATTCGCAAGAATTATATGAATGTGTAAATGTTGATGTTATTAATAACACTATTACTGTTGAAAAAGAAATATCTAATATTTTTTTGACAGGAAATACAATTGGTATTTCTATACCCATTGTTGATAGAGTATACATTAGTATAGATAAAAATTTAAAATTAGGAGGTAGTGTTAGTGGTAATACTTTAATAAAAAAAGGAAAGGTATTGTCAATTTTTTATCAAAACATGTCTAATCAAGCAAAAAATCTGAGATTTATAGGTGAAATGTTTGTCTAAATTTTATATTTACCAATATAAAATGGTTTTAGACGAACATCCAGTAAAAACTTCTGTAAATACAAACATTAATCATTTATATAATATTTATATTTTTACAGCTGGAGCATCAAATACAAATTATACATATACGTTACCTGCTATAACGGTTGATGGTATAAATTTTAAAATAACTAGAAACGATAATATAATATCTTCTAGTCTTCAAATAAACACATCTGGTGAAAATATTATATATGGTAGTTCCACTCTAACGTCTCTTTATGTTGAAATATATTCATTTATAATTTTTCTTTCATATGATGGGAAGTGGTATGTTATTGAAAATACAAAATTGCCCAGATTAGGTCTTTCTACTATTTTTTCAGGTGCATTTATTGCTAATAACGGTAATCCTTATTATACATTTGCAGGGAATAAATCATCAATAATTGCTTCATTTTCGTATATAGGATCATTTAATAAAATTATAAATTATGTTTATTTTGGAATTTTTGGTATTTCAACACCTTTAACTGCAGAATTTCAAATTAGACGTTCTGATAAAACAACTATAATTTGTACAACTGGTGGAATTGGAATAGTTTCAGGGTTTCAGTTAGTTCAAATGACATTATCTAATGCAAATAAATTAATTTTATCTACTACATTAGAAACTATAAGTATTTTTTTAATTTTAACAAATGCAAATGGAAAATCTTTGGGTTTTTTGTCATTTATTGTTGTTGATTAGATATTATAAACAATTTTTTAATATAAAAGGAAATGGTAAGAAATAATAATCCTATAAACATTACAGGTGCTACAACTTTATCCGAAAATTATAAAAACATATTAATTACTGCATCTAGTACATTTACTGTTACTTTATCAACAATAAATCACGATGGTGTTGATTATATAATTAGTAGAATAGATAATAGTTTATCATCAATTGTAACTTTATTTACAACTACAGGAGTTATATTTAGCACTTCTACAATATCATCTACGACTTATATAATTCCTATAAATACTTTGTTAGAAATTGTTTCATATGATGGGAATTGGTATATAATTAGTTCTAAAAATATAAATTTAAAAACATTAGCTCCAAAATTTGCTACAACATTTGTATCTAATAATAGTAGCACTTTTGTTGTAATGACTGGTGGTAATAATATTATAGATATTCTTACAATTGTCTATGATTATACTACTTTGTCATTATTTTCTGGAGCAATTATTAGCCTCACTCAAATTAGTGGAAATCTTAGCGGTACTTTACAAGTTATTTCGCAAGGAACCGGATCTAATATAACATTTATTAGTGTAACATTAACAGCTCCTGTAACTATAAATGATTATACAGCTTTGGTTTCAGGTTCTCAGTTTGTTGGGAACATTGACACAATTATAATTAATTTTTTACCATCTGTTTCTACTGGAGCAAATGATAAATTTGGTATTAATTCTATATCATTATTTTAATAATAAATAAAAATTATATTTAAAATGTTCCTATCTAATGTTACAAATCAAATATCTACAACTGTAACTGTAGATCCTTTAAAAGATAATTATATAGTTAATTTACAACCTTCTACGACTGCAACCTATAATTTACCACAAATTAAGACAAACGGAACAAATTTCTTATTTAATCGTATAGATAATTTAAACGCATTAGTATCAATTAATGCTTTTATTGGAGATACGATTACTCTTAATTCTGGTACTACTGTTACTACTTACAATTTGACTCCATTTACCTCATTATACTTATTTTCTCTTGATGGGACCTGGAATATTATTTGTAAATCTAATGCAATATTACATGGAGAAGCAATTTTTTGCGCATCTTTAGTGGGAAACAATGGTAATAAATTTATTTCATTTGGTTCAAACGCTTCATATCAAATTATATGTGTTTTTCCGTACACAGGAACTCAAACTGGATTAGTTATTAGTAAAGTTATTATAGTAACAACTAGAGATACAACTGGAACTTCTCTTAATTGGGCGAATGGAATTAGATTATATGATATAATTAATTCTCAGTTATTAGTAGAAAGAAATGCTTTATCAACACCTATACTTACAATGTTTACTACGCCTAATACTAGTTATTGGGTTATAAATGTTTTACAAAGTGAATTATTAAATTTTTCATCAACGAGTACACTTATTTCATTGGATATTATTATTAACACGAATAATACGGGAATTTATTCTATTTCTGTTTTTTAAAAAAATAAAATATAAATGATTTATAAAATTTTTTTATTTATAATTTAAAAAATTATGAATAATATTTATTTTGAATCTATAAAAATGGACATAAAAACTAAAATTTTTAATATTTCTAATGACATTTTTTATTTAATGGTTAATTTTTTTAATATAAAGTCTTTCTACTCGATTAGGTGTACTAGTAAAGAATTTAATGATATATTTGAATATATACCACCTGAATTTATAAAAATAAATATTTTAAAAAATATTAATTTAAGTAAAAAAATTTATCAAACTGCGTATGAAAACAAAGAAAAATTAGAAAATCAATATAATTTTTTAATTGATTCTTTAAAAGAATTGGAGAATGTGTTACAAAAACATTTAATTTGTAATTTTTATTCCCATCAAGACAAACAAACGAATGATTTTCTCAGAGAACTTTTTTTTATATCGAATCTTTTGGAAGAAAGTTTGAAAATAATTGAAGATATTGTTAATTTTAAAAAGATCATAAATGAATCATTTGATATTATTGATTTTTCAATTCGCCGATATACAGAAGAGATGATTATTTCTTTTCCTCTGACTGAAAATATGAAATTAGGAAATATTACTTGGGAATTTGTGAAAAAACCATTAAACGAAGAAGCAGTTAATATTTGGACATTTTTTTTTGGTAACGTTATGTTTGTTCCATTTGATGATTTTTGGAGTTGTATGGAAAATTGTATGCCAAAAATTTCTAATTATAAAAAACCTTTTAAATTTTTTTATAATTTACCAAAAGATAATTTTATGACTTGTTATCGATTTCAAGTTTTATTAGAACATTTTGGACCTTGGAGTTCTTTGACAGATAATTTTATAAAAATAGCATGTAATGCTCCTTTTGTAGGATTAGTTAATTCACAATCAGCCAATAAATTTATTGAAGGATTAGGGTATTATATTATTCGTTTTTCAAGAAAAACACCTTCTTGTTTGACTTTATCTTTTTATAATCAAAGGGGGTATATTACTCATTGCAGAACTACTGATGAAATAAAAATAAAAAACTTAATTTTAAGAAAATCTAATTTATGTATTTTTCCTTCCAAAAGCAAATTTCGTGAAAATACATATCAAATAGAAAAAATATCAGAATATATTGATATGAAATATTGTAATTTGTTAGACAGTTGTTATAACCAAGATCAATTAGAAAACAGTAGTAGCATTGAGGACCATGTTTCTTTGGAAAATAGTCTTGATAATAGTGAACCAAATTTTGAAAATTTTCTGAGTAAAACTAAATTTAAAATTTCATAAAGTTTGCATTTTTTTTTAATTTTATTATTTAAAATAATAAAATATTACATAATATTTATATTTTTGATTCATCTGAAGATTCTGTAATTTCTATTCTATTTATATAATCTTCTCTTATAAAATCTATTATATATCCCAACGTATCCATGTTGCTCGTATTGAATATTTAAATTAAATTATTTAATTGAATTGAGTAGCAATTTTTAATCCTTTATTTTCAATGAGATTTAAATTTAAAGAAGGTGATTTTATTTTTTTCTTTGCTTCTTTTAATAACATTTCTTTCCTCATTTTCATTGCAAATTTGAGTTTAGAAACGTCCACATTAGGTTCATTAACTTCTGGATACGAAAATCCATTTTTCTCCCATCTTTCTGAAAGAATTGGGCCTCTTTTATCATTTCTTCTAACTGCTTTTATTGATTCTTTAAATTTATCTAAACTTAAACCATTTTCCATTATTTTAACCATCATTTGAACTGGAGTTTCAATTCCGATCCATTTTCTGGCTGTAATTTTTTTATATTTTATAATCTCGTATTTTCCAATTTTATCCTTATATCCTGCTGCGAATAACTGATCCAATGAATTCATAAACTGTTTTTGTAAATAATATAATCTATCAATCACGTAAGGATCTTTATCGTGTTTGGAAGCTAAATACATTTCAGGTGTAACCATTCTATTTCCAATATAACTAGCTTCAAATTCATTTCTTGGTTTTACAACCAAATAACCAATACGTTCACCTGGTCTTACTGGTGTACCCATTTTTGTCAATCTGTCAGCAAATAATTTCATAAAATATGTATTATTTTTATAATGTGAATTAATAGATCTAACTGTTACTAAATTATTATGATCAATCTCTTGAGTCATAAATTTTTCTACACTCTCAATAAGATAATTAATAGCATCATCAATACTTTTATATTCTAAAGCCATTCTCATAAGTTTTTCATATGTTTCTCTTAACCATTTAGTATTATCTCTTCTTGCCAACACATTACCACGAAGATATAAATACGGAAGACCTGTGTCTTTATCTATAATAAATTTACCATCATCATCATAAACATAACCTGCATATTTTTTCCTGGCCAATGCAATCATTCTCATTGTCTTTTCGAATTCTAATTTTAAAGGTTCTTTAAATCCTTTGCTCATTTCTTCTCCCAATCTTTTTCCCAATTTATTATATTCTGAAGGATCTACTCCAATTTTACTAAACATACTACTGTCCGTGTCGCCATATACAACACGACATCCATATTTTTCTTCAACTTCTTTATTTACAGAAGTAATAAGTAATCTACCAGTTGCAGTTATAGACATTGCAGCTTCAATGAGAGATCTTTTTCCCATTTTTCCCGCTCCTAAAAATCCAAACATACTATTAGCAGAAATCTTCAAAGCCAACTGTCTTTTCTCCAAAATCATCCACATGAGATCAGATTTGTTATATTTTTTTTGAAGTTCTCTAACAGCCGTTCTTTCTGAAATAAGAATACTTAAAATAGCAGGTAAAAGACCTTCTTTACTTTTATCAAATTTACCATCAACATTACATTGTATATATTGAAAATAATAATTCTTTTCATCTGAAACTACATCAGACAATGATTTTGTAATTTCTTTAGTTCTTTCTTTCTTTATTAAATCTTCTTCATCTTCTTGTAAATTTTTATCTTCTTCCATTTCTTCTCCTTTATCATCTATTAAATCATATTCTGCTCCATCATCAGATTTTACATCTGGTCTTGGAACTATTATTGTTGCTACATCCTTTTCGTTTAATTTATTATAATGTCTGGGATGTAATAAAGTTGTATAACATATATTATATGCAATTATAATTGATGGATATAAACTACTAAAATCTTGTACCATTACACCTTCATAAATTCCAGGAATAACATCAAATACAAATCCTCCATTAAAAAATATATCAGGACTCATACGTTTACTAAGAATAATACCTCTTTTTGCTGCCATATCATATAATTGTGAAAGACATCTAATTTGTTGTCCTCTAGTAAACAAATCTACTGGAGTTACACCTACTACTGATGACATTTCAATCAAACCTACCCACACATTTAATTTTTCAAAAAGTTCTATACATAAATCACTATCAAAAAGACAATAAACTATAATTCTAGTCATTAAAAATTTAGCTACTCCTAATTTTGCAATCTTTTCAAGATCTACTTTGTTTGGAAGTTTTAAACCTGAAGATTCTATTGCATCTATTGCTAAAGAAACTAAATATTCCCAAGTTTCATTTCCACACCAATTTAATTCTCCATTTCGATTATACATTGGACTATTTGCAGGATCATTAAGATCATCATGCATTACCAACTCTTCTCGAACTTTTTGAGTATTATAAATAATTTTAATTTCTTCTAATTCTTCTTTATCATATCCACTCTCAAATTCAATCCTCCAAGCTATTTTTCTTTGTTCTAAATCTTCTTTGGTTTTTTTCATTTCATCGGATAATTTACTTAACATTTCAGGAGTAAGAGATGGTATTCTAAACGATCTAGAATAAATACATTTTCTTATTTCTTCATTTTCTTTTCTTCTTGCTTCTTTCCATTTATCAGAAGATATTTTTGACGTTAAATAATCGGTTGCTGTAGTTAATTCTGTATTTAGATGATCTAAAACTATTTTGCATTTATCATAAAACTCTTTTGCATCTTCTTTTTCTATAAAAAGAGATGAAATAAGGTCACTCCATTCTTTAATTGCTTTTTGATTTTTCTCAAAACTTAAAAACATTTCTGCTGGAGTTACATCATGTTTTCCCCTCTTTAAAAAATGTTCAGCTACTGTATCCAAATTATATTTCATTAATTTATGTTCTCTCCGAATAACTGGCAACATATCTACCGAAATACGACCAGGAATTTTTAAATAATTAATACTATTAAATCCATATCCACCAGATTCCCAAGTACTACTATGTAATTCTGTGTTTACATTAATCAAACGTCCCATTTCTGGCCAATATTTTTTCATAGAAAGCTTTAACCGAGCATCCATGTATGTATTATCAAAATCATAAATATTATAACCCGTTAATACATCTACATCATATTCCATAACCAAAGAAGCAAATTTTTCAATAAGAGATAATTCATCATTAAAATGTATAATTTCAGCATCTTTTAAAGCTTCCCATTTTTCTTTTGGTATAATATTACTATCTCCATATACAAGTGCGTAATACTTTCTGGAAGATGGATCACCAGATACTTGGTATACACATGAAATCATAAATACACAATGTTCTCTTGTCCACATATCTGGAAATTTACGAACATTATCTGAATAAACTTCAATATCATAAGCCATAAGTTTCGGATGTGTAGATTTACTAATTACTTCATCATCTTCTGGTGTCATACTAACAGAATCACAACTTATAACCCATTCTCTTTCAATTGGAAATTTTGAAATTTGTTCAAATGATTCAGTTACATCATCCTCTACGTATACAATTTGACCCATTTTATCATATTTAATTCTTACACCTTCATCTTCTTCATCTGAATCATATAAAGTTCCCTTTTGTTTTGGATGAATACCTTCAAATCTTAACCATCCTGAAAATTTACAATTTCTATAAGTCAATAACTTTCTAACAGGTGGAATATCTGTTTCCCATACTTTTGCTTCAACCCAACCAATTCTTTGTCTTCCAATAAAAAATTCTCGACGATATGCAAGATATTTTTCACAATTTTCCATAGATGAAACAGAAGGAAACATAATAAGCATATAAGGTTTTAATTTATCACCTTGATAATAATATAAATCTTTTCTCCATTCAAAAGAATATCCGTTAGGAGTTTGTTGACCCTTTTTCTGCATTCCATTACAAATAAAATTAAAATAATGTTCGGCGTAATAATTATCCCATTTAAAAAATTTACCATTTAAAAATCTTGGCAATTCAATCCAACAAAATGTTGGAAAATTTTCTATTCTAATCAAATGAGCCACAGAATCTTTATCTAAACCCCAACACAAAATTTGTAACCTTCCATCTACATCTTTATGTTCCCAATGAAATGGTTGCAAATCTATGGTTTCCATTTTATAATTTTTTTTACTTTATTTTTTTTTTACATTTAAAATGTAAAAAAAATAAATTAAAAATTATAAATATTTAAAGTTACTTTAAATATTATTTTATTATTTTTATCCTTTTATATATTCAGCATCAAGTTCCCCATCCTTTTGTTTAACACCATTTTTATACCATTCTAGACTAAAATCACTATATATTATGGCTGGTAGATCATTATCACGATGTAATAACCCATTTTGATACCATATTTGTGTTCCATTCTTACATATTAAGGCAGGCTGATCATTATCTCGATGTAATTTACCATTTTTATACCATTCTTGTGATCCTTCACTATATATTAATGCAGGTTGATCATTATCACGATGAAATTGACCATTTTGAACCCACATTTGTGTCCCGTCCTTATATATTACGGAGGGTAAATCATAATCTCGATGTAATTGACCATTTTTATACCATCTTTTTGTTCCTGAAGGATCAATTATCGGTCGACTTTCATCCATTAAATGTATTTTTAATTCTATATATACATCATTTTTTAACATTAATTAATATTTTATAAATATTAATTTATTATTATTAACCTTTTACATAATCCTCAAGTAACATAATTTTATTTTGAGCACTTATACATTGGATAACACGAACAATTTTTATTATTTTTTTTCTTACACCACATTTTATATAAAATTTAAAATAATCTTTATTAACAGGAACATTAATTAATAAAAATTATTTTAAATACTATAATAATAATAAGATAGATACAAAAGATGATGAAAAGAACGCAGAACAATGCATTAACTTGGACAACCAGTAAAAACCCACTTGTAGATCAATACTTTCAATTGATTGACGGAATAACATATGAAAAAATGGTCGAATTGTTAAGCGCGTCGTGGCGTGAAAATAAACGTGCTACAATTGTTTTATTATATGATTTAAGAAATTGTAGAGGCGGTAAAGGAAGATATGAACTTTTTTCAAAAGCTATTTCTTGTCTTATTACAAATTTTGGAATAAAAATGCTAATGAATAAATCAGATCCTTCTACTTGGGAGTATGGTGATATTAAAATTCTAAAAAAATCTCAAATAATTGTAAAAAAATGCGATTGTGGATTTTTTATGATTAATACATGCGATTGTGAATTTTTTAATTTAAAACCAAAAAATGAAGAATATAAAATTAATACAAATATATTGGAAACAATAAATCATATTCCTCACTATGGATCTTTTAAAGATCTTTGGAGAATTTCAAATATTTTTGTTGATACTAAATGTCCATCACTAAAATTCGGCGAAACGATTGTGACAGATTATTTAATTGACATTTTTTGTAAATTTTTAACTCAAGATTGTATAAATGCTTTTGGTATTACGCCATCTGATTACAATAAAGAAGTACATCAAAAAGGTGTAAGAAAAGAAAAAATAAAAGTTTTTCCAAATATTTCCATGGCAGCAAAATATGCACCAAAGAAAGATAATGCTCATTCTAAATATTTTATTAAAGTAAGAAGAAATTTAAATATGACAGAAAAGGCATATAGATGGATGTGCGCTGATTTAAGAAAAATTCTTAATATTGTTGAGATTCCCATGTCTTCAAATGAATGGAAAGAAATAGATTTTACAAAAGTACATTCTGTAGCATTGAAAAGATATATAAAAGCATTCAAACGTCATTCTGAAGAAGAATTTAATTCTTTTTTACAAAAATTAAGGACAGGAGAAGCCAAAGCTAATATTACTCAAGTTTATCCACATGAATTTATAAATTCAATCATGCAAAATCGAGAAGTAGAAGCTAATTCTGCATTTCTGGATGAATATATTAAACAAAAAAGTCTTAAATTTAAGAATGTTGTTACTATTTGTGATACTTCAGCTTCAATGTATGCTGGAAAAAGTCCTAAACCTATCGAAGTTGCTTTAGGATTAACTATTTTATCATCTTGGTCTAATAAAGGATTTTTTGAACATAAATTTATACAATTTTCGGAAAAATCAGAAATAGTGGAAATAAAAGGAAATAATTGGCAAGAAAGAATTAATAATATTAAAGAAGTAAATGCAAGAAATACAAATATTCAAGCAGCATTCGATACTATTTTAGAGCAAAATGAAGAAATTGAGTGTGTAATCGTTATTTCTGATATGCAATTTGATCAATGTAAAGAAGAAAAGACTAATTTTGAAGAAATTAATGAAAAATATTTAAAAGTTGGGAAAAAACGACCATTGTTTGTATTCTGGAATGTTAGTGCATTGTGTCAAGATTCACCAGTTAAATCAACAGAAGATGGTGTTATTCTTGTTTCTGGATATTCAACATCTATTTTTAGTATGATTATTAATAGTGGTGGAAAGATTACACCTGAAATTTTTGTAAATTCTATTATTGAAAGTCCCATGTATGAAAGAATACAAATTGAATAAAATAAACAATAAAAGTATTGAATACTTTTATTTTAATAAATAAATTAATTTTGAAAATTTTTCAAAATGGAAAAATCGTAAACTCTTGTGCCAGTATATATACTTTCTAATTTTTCTAAAGAAATTAAAGGAATTAAATCATCAATGAATGTTCGTGAAATATTAAGTTTACTTAAATCTAATAATCCACTTATTGCTTCCAATGAAGAAACTTTTGTCCCGGAAATATTCAAGTCCTTTAATTTTTTTAAAAAAATTAAAGGACTTAAATCATCGATTAATGTTCGTGAAATATTAAGTTTATTTATGTTTAATAATTTACCAATTATTTTTAATGAGAAAACTTTTGTCCCGGAAATATTTATATCTTTTATTTTTTTTAAAGATCTTAAAGGATTTAAGTTAACAATCAACGTTCTTGAAATATTAAGCTTATTTAATTTTATTAATTTACTAATTCCTTTTAATGAAAAAACCTTTGTTCCAGAAATATTCAACTCTTCCAAATTTTCCAATTTTACAAAATAATTAATATCAACAAAATCAGGAATAAGTAGAGAAAGTTTTTTTAATTTAATTAAATATATTAAAAAACTATAGTCATAATTTATATTTTTTATATATCTTCCTCTTTTATGAATATAAAGTTCTCTTAATTCAATAAGATTACTTAAGAAGGAAAAATCTTCGTTATTATTAACATTAAGAGTGAGTTTTTCAATATTAATTAATTTTCCAATTTCATTAAAGTTGCAATTGATTTTTGGACCATTTATAGATAAAATTTTTAAATTTATTAGTTTTGAAATTCCAGTAATATCTTCAAAAGATTTACTTAAAATATTTTTTATATATAAATTTAAAGATGTTAAATTGGACATTTGTGTAATTTTTTCAATATCCGAAAGTTTTTCAAAATCTGAAAAAACTGTCAATTTTTTTATTTTTTGAGGATTTAATATTGTGTTTATTACTTTAAAATTTAGATTGGGACAATCAGTAAATCCCAACTCTGTAAGATTTATTAAATTTGAAATATCTTTTATTTTTTCACCTCTAAAATAAAATTTTTCCAACATACTTAAATTATCAATTTTTGAAAAATTAATGTTACTTACACATAATTTAGTTAAATATAATGGTGGATTTTTGATACATTCCAAATTTTCGTCAGTTATCATTAAATTTACTGATTCAGAAATATAATCTTGTTCTTCGTCTGAAATTGTTATGTGACGATTGATAATTTCTATAGAAAAAGCTCCTTTAAAAAATTTTAAATTGGATTTTTCAGTTATTATAACTGTAATAAATAACAAACATCTTTTGAAAATGCAAGATTTATCAATATCAGAAAATGCTTTTAATAAAATTTTATCACTTAATACTAAATCAAAAAGAATTTCTAAAAGAACATCGGAAAATTTATCCAACAGATTTTCTGAAAATAAACCTTTAAATAATCTGTCCCTTATATTAAAAATACAAGGAATTATATTTCTTCCAAGAAAATCATGTGAAATAGTTAAATCTATTAATTCATAATCTGAAAATGTTGATAATTTTTCTTTATTAAAAATTTTTCTTATAACATTTGGATCGATTGGTAAACATTTTAAATTTATAAAATCTTCTTTTGGAAAATCTGACAGTAAATTTTTAATGGTTTCATAATTTAGACAAAATTTCTCTGATACAATAACTTCTTCATTTTCAAAAATTAATCTAATATCTCTGTTGGCTTCCATTTATTATTTTTTTTACATTTTATTTTTTAATCGTTTTAATAATTTATTATTTTTTATACAAATGCAAATAAAACATTATTAATGTTTTATTTTTTCCAAAAGTAATAAAATATTTTTTAAAAGACAAATCATTTATTATTTTTTTCTTCAAACCATTAAAGAAAAAAAACTCATACATAAACAAAGTACAAATTCCCCATACAGCAAAAAAAACTCATACTATAGTACAAAAAGTGGGAATGTCAGTATTTTGTAGGTGTAAGATGTAGTATTAAATTTTATTAGAGATTATATTCTTAATAAGTTTAGTGTATCGTTCAGTGTTCAGTGTCTAATTTAATGGTTTTTTTAAAAAAATGTAGCTTTCAGCCGATATGTAATTAATTGCTTTAGTTATTCTAATTTTTGTGAGTGTTGTCATTAAACACTTGTACAGCAATATTTTAAAGTATAAATTTTTTTATAAAGGAAATTTAATAAAAAAATTATAATATTAAAAATTTTAATAGTTTTAAAGAAAAAGATTGAGGAAATTTCTTCTCTTAAGCTTTATTGTTTTATTATTTTTAATAGTTTGGTTGAGGAATTTTTCCTCTTACGCTTTATTATTTTTAATAGTTTGGTATAATTAAAATAAATTCCTTATAATTGGTTTAGTATAATTGGTTTAAGGAATTTTTTCTATTACGCTTTATTATTTTTAATAGTTTGGTATAATTAAAATAAATTCCTTATAATTGGTTTAAGGAATTTTTTCTATTACGCTTTATTATTTTTTAATAGTTTGGTATAATTAAAATAAATTTTTTATTAAAAAGTAAATAAAATTTTATTAAACATCACTATTTAGATGAAATAATTTTTTAAAAATTAAAAAAAAAATTTTAAATAAAAATAAAGGATATAGGTATCATATTCTTACAGCAATCATAAATAACTATTTTATTTATGAATTCATGATTCATAATCATGAATAATTAACTTATAAAAATTTTATCACTTTAAAAAAACAGCATTTTAATTTAAATTAAAGTTTATTTCAGTACGCATTAAACGATGAAAGAATGTACTCCATGCGCGATTTCTAGTTTAAAAGGTACAGTCATGTACGTAGGTGCTGAATATTGTCTTACTTCTAATGAGTGTTTACCTGTTTATAAAAAATTTGCAGAACTTAATCCCAATGTTTTTAATGTTAAATTCTGTCACGTAAATAAGGATAAATTTAAAGATTTTATCCCAAATACTTCTGAAGAGGAAGCATTTTTTGATGCTATTGAGAAATCTGTAAGTATTCCATCGATTATTTTTTTCAAAGATGGTAAAGAGATTAATAGGTTTGTGTGTCGTAATAGTAGTAGTATGCTATCATTTCTTGGAACATCTTTACCATATATAAATAAAATCTAAATGTAGTATAAAAAATTTGAACAAAAACGCAAAAAAAAATTTAAAAATAATTACTGAGTTTGCGGAATTAAAGATTGTTATATTGAGTCATTTTTTTTAAAAATAAAAATTAAATTTTTATTATTTTTATATTGATATTTTTTATTTTAAAAATAAAAAATAGTTGAAATTAAAAGAAAATGAGTCTTCCACAAAGAACTGACACATTAGTTAACGGTCCATTAACTGAAAAAGATGTATTTGTTTTGGGTGGGTTTGTATCTACGACAAATGGAAATAATGTGAATTTACCATATACAGTACCACCAAATGATCCAGGTTTTTCATTGTATACTTATGATAAAAATAATAATAATAATTTAGCTTTATGCAGGGGATGGAATAATGTTTTTAAAAATGGATCAACAACAGCAACTAATGGTATAGTTTTAAATGCTATTTATTTTAAATGGAAATTGTCTACTGTCACTCGTTTAAGCTATAATTTATATGGATATTCTGATTATAAATGTAATAATCTGATTGGTCCTATAATTTTAAATGGTTCTAATAATTGGGTGCTGGGATTAACCAATAGCATCCCTTATGAATTTAATTTTTATCAATGTTTTTACGAATGGAGAGATGGGACTTTATCCTTACAGTCTTGGAATATTTATTATTCACCTGCTACTAATCCCCTAAATCAATATCTTGTATATTATTACCAAGGATTAGGAAGTATCACTAATACTAATAATCCCGATATAGATAATACTAAAGGAACTAATATAGGAACATCTGCACCTTTTTTTTTTATGCCCATTCCTATATCATGGGAAACTTCCACTGGAAATAATTCAAGCGATAATAATTTTAGTTACAATAATATATTAAAACAACAATGTTACAGATTTAGAGATACGTTACAATATACAAATTCTACTTGTAATATATATACTGATTTAGAACAATATAGTGGAAATGTAAATAAAGTTATCGCTGTATCATCTAATTATGGACCTTATTATATAAGTGGTGGATTAAATAATTCTACATGTGGTAGTGGGTATAATCCTTTATCTGTAAGTTGGGATACAGGAAAGGTCATTTTTTTATATGATACAGCTGGTAAACTTATATCTGTACCTTTGGGAGCTTATCATTTATCAAATATAGGATATTGTGTTTCAAATGATGAATATAAATTTTCTACTCAAGATAATTGCTTATCTTTAAGTAGTGATTCTTGTAAGAATTGTAATCCAACTACATGCCCTGATGCATGTTCTTCTTTCGCTAAAAGTGCAACATGTCAGCAAGATGTATGTGTTGCGTGTACACCTGGTAATTGTAAAACAGCTTTTGCATCTTGTAATACAGGAGATATTAATTTGGGAATGGGTACTTTAGGTTGGGTAGTTATTATTGTTTTAATTTTAATTATTGTTGGATTGTTAGGATATGTATATTGGAAACATTCGGAAGTTAATAAAAATTCTGAAGAAGATTTAGATGAAGATTCTAATAAAAAACCCAAAGAAAAATCTGACAAGAAATCTAAAAAGAACCAAGTAAATAAAGAAAAATCTGACAAGAAATCTAAAAAGACCCAAGTGAATAAAGAAAAATCTGATAAAAACCTCAAAAAAAAATCTGACAAAACCTCATAAAAAAATCTTACAGAAAAATCTAAAAAGACCCAAGCGAATAAATAAAATTTAATAAAATTTATATTAATAATTAATATAAATTAATGTAAAATATTTATTTAATCTCATATTTTAAACATTAATGGTTTTTTTGATTAATTAAATTAATTTTTTTTTTAATTTTTAGTGAAAAACAATTTTTGTTAGTGGTCTATGAGTTAATATTTTAACTATAAATTAATCAGAACCTTTAATATATGCAGAATTTAAAATATAATATATTCTTTCTTTATCATTTCCAGTGTAAAAATCCATAAAAGTATTTCCGTCATGATTAGTAACTTCATGATTGATTCCGTTTTCTAACAAAAGACATATAACTTCATCGTGACCCTCACGAGATGCTAAATGAAGAGATGTATTTCCATCAAGATCAGTAGATTCAATATTAGCTCCTTTTTTTAAAAGCAAGTCTATTATTTCATGGTTACCATTCATAGAAGCTAAATGTAGAGCTGTGTTTCCATAAATATCAACTATTTCGGTATTAGCTTTTAATTCCAATAATAGAAAAGTTACTTCATTACGTCCATGAATACAAGATAAATGAAGAGGTGTATATCCATAACGATTAACCTTTTCGATTTCTATCTTCTCTTTCAAAAGAAGACGCACATTTTCAATTTTATTATTAGTAATAGCAAAACATAAACTTTTATATTTACTTTTATTTTTAGGAGTAAAACGAAAATTTTTTGAACATTTATATTCAGCATCCATTTAAAAAAAAATTTATATTATAAATATAAATTTTTTTTAATTCATTTTAAATAAAAAAAAATAGTTTTAATTTAAAATTATTTCTCTAAATGTTTAATTTCTCGATCTAAATACATTTTAGGTAACATATCTTCAGGAGACCATGTTTTTTCCAATTCTTCAAAATTTTCTTTTGTTTGATATTTTCCAGTTTCTGAATATTGTTTTAATACATCACCTGTATGAATAAATACAATTTGTGCAACTCTTCTTCCTACAATCAAAGGAAGAGTAAAATTTTTGGAATTATTTCTTATTTCCATAGTCCATCTGTTTACATAACCAACATCACCCCATCCGGCACAAGAGCATGTTTCTAAAAAATTTCTACCAAAAGAACTTCTAGATTTCATCATCGTAGTTATAATATTTTTTCCTCCAATAAATTCATTAGTATGACATAGTAGTGATTCACCTGGTTCTATTAAAATTACCAAATCATTTTCTGAAATGCCATCTTTGTTAATATAATCATCATCTTTGATAATATCTGACCATTTTTGTGCTTTTTCTAATTTCCATGTATTTTTAACGTCTAATTCGGAATAAGGATTATAAAATCTTACTGTTTTTTTATTTATTAAATATAATCTATATTTATCAATAGGTTTATAATAAAATTCACCAAGTGTCACATCATAAGATGAACTAGAAAGGTTTTGTATATTAAATGGATTAATAACTACATTTCCATTTTCTAATTCTTCTAGTATTCTCTTATCAGATAACGCCATTTTAATTTAAAAAATTATATAATTTTTTAAATTCATTTATCCAACTATAGCATGAAAATAAATTGAACTATGTTCGATTTATTATTTTAATTGAAGATTTTTATTTCCATGTATTTAAATTCCATTACATCTTTGTTTATTACAACATCAAATCCCACAATATAAATTTTTTTATTATTTTAATTGAAGATTTTTATTTCCACGTATTTTAATTCCATTTACATCTTTGTTTATTACATTATTAAATCTTATAATATGCCAATCTTCATCCAACAATGAAGGTTTTAGAAAACCAAATAATCCCATTTCTTTTAAAATGAGATTATTTCCAAATTTTCTAAGTTTCTCAAATTTTTCAATATATCTGTCTTCCCTGCCTCTTTTTATATTATTATTGCAACAACATTCTCTAACATTTTTACATTTTTTACAATTTTTATATTTTTGATCCAATCTTCTAAATAAGTCTCCAGCCATTGTACCTAATAATCTTATTATTTCTTCATTAATTTTACCTTTATCATCATGTCTACGACGTTTATATAAAGATTGTTTCCACTCTTTTTCTTCTATTTCACCTATAAGATATTTTACTCTAAATAAAGTATATATTTTTTCATTAACCACATAGTTTGCTCTTTCCATGTTTGCACAATTTCCATTAATTCTCATTAATCTTGCACTATATAAATAATACAATCCTGGTATACCACCGCATTGTACATCCTCTGGATCTCTTTGAAGTCCGCCTCCATGTTCTCTCATCCATTCATACCAATGAGGGTTATGCATTTTTCCTTTTTCTATTAATCCAGTTTTCCAAGAAAACCCAACTTTACATGTGGGACAAAACATTTGATCACATCCATCAATTTTATAAATAGGAGTTGCACATTTTGGACATGCTTTAGTATCGTTTTTTAAAAGTTCCACAGATTTTAAATCATCTTCGTTACACACATGTTTTTTCTTTTCATCACATTCATTTTCATCTTCATTTTCATTATTATTTCCTCTGTAAATTCTGCACTTTCTGCACATTTGTGAACTACAAATACCACATTTAAATGTTTTACTTTCAACTAATCCTCTACATTCTTCCATTGGACAAGGAAAAAGAAATTTTTTAATTTCTTCTGTTTCTTCTGTTTCTACAATATCATTTATATGATAGTTAAGATTTGAAAAATCATTAAATTGACGATAAAGTTTTCGTAAATCTTCTTCAAATAAAAACTTTTTGTGTTTCAAATTACCAATAATTTCCCTTGATTTACGTTTTTCTAGTTGAATAACTTTAATCCTCTCATTAGATTCTCTAATTATTTTGTATAAACGACTTTTTTCTTCGTTATTTTCTGCTTTTTTTCTATCAGAAGTAGTAATTTTTTTAGTTATTTTTAATATTCTTAATTCTTCGTGTGGAATATTTTTTTCAATTTTTCTTATTTCATTCTCATAATAAGACAAATTATCCTTCAATATATTGATACTTTTTTGAATTTCTGGAACATTTTTATATCTTTGAGCAATATCGATTGTCTCTGGTAGTTTAGATTTTTCTGAATCAAGATACACATCTTTTATGTGTTCTTTATAAGTTTTATAATTTTGTTTTTTTTTGAGAGATAAAGGTCCGTTAACCCATTTTTCTGGAAAGTTGGTTAACATATATCTAAAACTCCATTTTACCTCACAACCGGGATTCATACAAGAAGCTTCTCTTACATTTCCCAAAATATATGTTTTGCAACAGTCCGTACAAAAAAAGTTTTGACATTTAAAACATGTAATAATGTTTTTTTCTTTCCATTCAAAACAACAAATAGGACATTCAATAGTATCAGCCATGTTTATTTTATTGAATTTTTTTAAAATTTTACAATAAATTATTAAATCAGTTATAAAAATTTTCTATTTTATTAAAATTTTTTTATAAAAAATCCATCAAAATATAAAAAACAATGAGTTTCAATTTTATTGAATTTTTGGATATCATAATACCAGTAAATCTTAGAATGATGGATAATAATTATTATGTTAAAGGTGGAAGAACTTATGATTTTTATTTTAATCAAAAAACAAATAGTATAGATTGGGACATTAATGGAAATAAAAATTTCTTAAAATCTATTGAATATTTTTTAACTAGTTATTCTAAACAAAATAAATTAGTCTTAACTAGAAACATTTTTAATAAAGATGAGAATGTTTCTGGAGAAATAATGTATCAATTTGGGTTTCAAGATTTTTTTTACGATGATTCAAAAGATCCATATTTTATTGATATTGTAATAGTTGATATTGATCACAGCCAATATGAAAAAATAAATGGAATTAATTATATGAAAATAGAGAAATTTTTCTTAGATTTAATTGTAACACAAAGAGATAGATATATGAAAATTGCAGGAGAATTACAATTTACTAAAGAAGAAATATTAAAAAATTTCAATGATGAATACAAAACGAATGTTGATATAAAAATAGAGGATAATCTAGAAATTCTTAAAGTAACTTTTGATTTATTTATGAAAAAAAGAATATTATCACGGATAGATCAATTAGAAGATGATGAAAAAAAATATATGATGAGTATTGTAAAAGTTAATATTGTGGATGTTTTTAAAAAAATAATCTCTTCACGTAAAAGTGATGACGAAATTATGAAAAAAATTAATAAATTGCGTTTATTTGATTTATCGGGAAAAATAGAAAATGATAAAATATATGATATTGATGACATGGATGAAAAAACATTTGAGGTGATTGATTCTTTTACACAATATTTTACAGATATTTTATCTATTTTTGAAGCTCCAAATGATGAATATTGGGGAAAATTTAATAAAACTTTTGTAAGGTATTCAAATTTTGACAAAATATCATGGGAAAATTTATCAAATGAATATAAGATTTTTAGTATGAGTAAATGTGGACCGCACGATGGTGGTAAAAAAATTGTTAATTTTTTTGATATGAATAACACTTGTAAATCATATTTTAAGTGTGGTGAATTTAAAATATATAAAAACACAAAAGGATGTATTGATAATGAAACAAAAAATAAATATGAAAAAACTTATAAACTGACGAGCAAACAAAATAAAATTTAATTTTAATTGATTATCAAATTTAAAATTTTTTTAAATTTAATTAAATGAAGATAGTGAGTTGGAATATTAACATGGACCCTATGGGTAGTAACAATGGTGATTTATTTTTAAGAATGGATTTAATAATAAATAGTATTAAAAATTTGAATGCTGATATTTTATTACTTCAAGAATCGTCTAATTTTTTTTTACATGAATTAAAAAAAAAACTGGAATATCATTTAATTATTTCTAATCAATCTCACTGTGGTTTGATTTCAATTTTAATAAAACCTAAAGATATGATTAAATTAAAAAATTTTGATAAAATAAAAAATTACGCCGCGAGTATTAATTTTGATGGTTTTTTGATTTTTAACTGTCATCTTTCTCCTTATAAATTTGAAAAAGAATGTAGAAAAAATTGTTTAAATCATATAATTGGTGATAAAAGAATAATAGTTGGAGATATGAATATGGATGATTCAGAATTTTTTGAAAATGAAATTTTAAAAGATATTGGTTTAAAAGAAAATAAATTAGATTCAACGTGGAATTTAAGTTTTTTTAAAAATGGTTCAAATGTAAGAAAAAGATATGATCGTTTATTTACAGATTTTGAAGTCGAAAATTTTAAAGTTCATAATGAATTTCATGGGCAGAGCGATCATTTACCATTAAGTTTTGATTTTTAATGTCAAAATTTAAGAAACAATATTTGAGATAATTAAAAAATATAATTGTTTATTTTGCAAATTTTGAATTTTATAAAAAAAATTTTAAGTACAGATTGATTATTTTTTATTTAAGTTTATAAAAAAATTATACAATTTTGATTTTATGTATGTAATTTTTCTTCTTTTTATAAAAAAGAAGAAAATTTTATAAATAATATTTTAATTTAAAATGTCAAAATTTGATAATAATTTACTATGTACAAAAAATGGTAAATGTATATTAGTATATATTTATTTTATATTTATTGTGGGATTAGTCGTCATATATGCATTATTAATTACATTTTTATATGGAATAAAAAAAAATATATCAAAAGACCCTTTAAATATTATATTAACAGGTGATATATTATTCATTGGTTCAATCTCAGGATGGAGAATTTCACATTTTATAACATTTTTTATTGCAGGATTTATATTTCCAGAGTGCATATGTTTAATATTTATTTTGGGAGTTGTTTGGGAAATTGTAGAACATTTTTCTGCTAATTTTTTAATTTTTATGTCTAAAAAATACAACCCAAATGAAAAAAATGAAATTCTTGATGGCTTAATGTATCATAAAAATTGTTGGGATGGATCAATAGAAGATATAATTTTTAATACATTGGGTATTTTTTCTGGAGTATTTTTGCGTGAAATATATAATAATTTTAATAGTTTACCTTTATTAAATAATTATATTTCAAATTTAAAAAAAAAATCTTCAAAATCTTTTAAACTGTCAATTAATAATTTTAAAGAATCTTTAACCTCAATTACTAATAAATTTGTAGATCCTTGACATCCACAATCGTAACCTGCTCGCTCACATTCTCTTCCAAAAATATGTAACCATTGTCCATTATGTGTTTTACATATTATAGAATGATAGTCTTCTGAAAGATCATCTTCTTTATTTTCATCTTTTAAGTAATCATTTTTATATATAATATCTGAATTTAAAATATCATCTACTGTAATATTTGTTGACGAAATATTGTAATATCCATATTTTATTCTATCAATTGTAGTTTCTAAATCATAAAAATCAATAAATTTACCCAATATTACTAAATCCATTTATAATTATTTTACAATATTTTTATTAATTGTTTATAAAAAATATAATATTGACATTTTTAAAATGTCGATAATTGTTGTAAATGGATACAAAAAAAATAAAGATTTGACATTTCAACGTTCTTTTTTAGTTATTGATAATAAAAGTATTTTAAATTTTGAATTTAGTAAAAATAACTCATTTTTGAGCGATCATTTTCTTTTAACATTTAATTTAAAAAATTCTAATAAAAAAAATATATACATTACGACACAAGAATATCAAAATTTTTGCAAAAATAATTCTTTTTAACCAATAAAAACTATAAATATGTTCTTTTTGCTGATTTGATTATCTTTTTGGAGTCCATTTCGATGTTTCTGAATACCATCCCGATCTTGATGGACTTCTTGATCTTGATGGACTTCTTGATCTTTGCTGATTTGATCGTCTTTTTGTATCTTCTTTTTCTTTATTTTTTGGAGATCTTGATGGACTTCTTGATCTTGATGGACTTCTTGATCTTGATGGACTTCTTGATCTTGATGGACTTCTTGATCTTGATGGACTTCTCGATCTTGATGGACTTGAAATTTTTGATTTTGATGAAGAACTTCTCAATCTTGATGATTTTTGAGATTTATTTAAAATTTTTTTTTCATATTCTTTTTTCATTGATTTAAAACATTTACTATTTCTTATTTGATTAATGGTAAAACGTTTATTTGGATCTTTTTGCAAAATTGATTTTAGAAGATTAAAACAATTATTGTCTATCGGTTTCTCATCATTATTAAGTAATACATCATTAGTAATCATATTAACCAAATTTGTCATATCTTCATCATAAAATGGATAATCTCCTGTGAGCAACACATAAAAAACTATGCCGACTGCCCAAATATCAGATTTTCTTCCATCATATGGTATTCCTAACATAAGTTCAGGAGCAGCATACGCTGGAGAGCCTGGGAAATCCATCAAAGGTGGTCCATTTACTTCCTGAAATGTTGCAAACCCAAAATCTATTAAAACAATATCCATAGAATCATTATTTGAAATTAAGATATTTTCTGGTTTGATATCTCTGTGAATAATATTATTTTGATGTAAATATTCTACAGCATCTAAAAGTTGATCAAAAATATGAAAAGCAGCATTTTTATCCAATTCACCAATCATATTATATAGATCTCCTCCATTATGCGAATCCATAATACAATAATAAAAATCATTATCTTCACCCCATTCGATAACTTTTAATATATTTTTATGATTTAAACTAAATAATAAACTACATTCTTCAATCATCATCTTTAATATTTGAGAATCTTTTACTTCATTTTTATTAATTTTTTTTATTGCTACTTCCAACCCATCATTCCTTTTTGCTTTATATATTATACCAAAAGATCCTTTCCCAAGAATGTCATTGGATATTTTATATCTTAATAAAAAATCTGTATTTATATTTCTATCCTCTTGATTTCCATTTTCTTTTTGATTTTCACTTACACTTTTATCATATCCTAAATAATTACCCATTTTATGATGATGTTTTTTTTAATTAAAAAAATAAATATGAAAATTCTGGGTTAATAAAAAATATTTAAAGTTACTTTAAATATATTAATAAAAAAAAAGTTTATTTAACCCTTTATATATAAAATCCTGATCCTTCTTTTTGTTTAAAACCCAGACAAACAGTATAATCACATAATTATTATTTTTTAATAAAAAATTATAAAATATTACAACAAGCATTAAGTTCTTGAGATTGAGTTTGAAACTTTTTAGCATCATCTACTAATTTATTACTTTTATTATTTAAATTTTCAAGTTTTTCACCACGACTGATTAATTGTTCAATAGTCTCAAGAACAATTTCTTTAGTATTATCGATATCATTTTTAATTTTTGTCAATTTATCAATATCTTTTGGATTTTGAATTTCTATAATATAATCATATAAAAATGGTTCTGATGGAAAATTTAATCCATATTCTTTATAGTATTGATCAGAGTAATAAATTATAATATCAAAAGAAACTCTAGATGGATATTCTTGATCAGTAATTATAGCACATGCTAATCCATTGTTCCGATTAAAAACATGACAAAGATATCCTTCATGTAGTATACTTATTTGTTTACCTGGTTCAGTTACTTCTATAGTTAATTGACTAATTTTACGAATAATATTGAGAGCTATCGATTTTTCCCAAAAGTTAAAATCTTCAAGATTAACTAACTCTGAAAGTTGGACTTTTTTCTCTAAATTCCAAATAATAATTGAGTAAACTCTCATTTTAAATATTATTATGATTTTTTAGTTTTTCAATTAACTTTATAAAAATATTTAAAATTGCTTTAAATATTTATTAATTAAATTTATCCTTTTATATAATCAGCATCAAGTTCCCCTTCATTTTGTTTTACCCCATTTATATACCAAAGACAAAATCCACTTCTTATTACCGCAGGTTTATTATGATCTCTATGTAATTCGCCATTTAACCACCATTCTTGTAATTCATCAATTTTTATTATAGCAGGTTGATCTTGATCATCTCTGTGTAACTTGCCATTAAACCACCATTCTTGTGATCCATCGCTTCTTATTACAGCAGGTTTATTAAAATCTCGATGTATTTTATCATTTTGATACCATCTTTGTGTTCCATCACTGAGTATTATAGCAGGTTTATCATTATCTCTGTTTAATTTACCATTTTTATACCAATATAATCTTCCGTCACTATACATTTTGGCAGGTTGATCTTTATCTCTATGTAATAGACCATTTTGATACCACATTTGTGTTTTATCATTCCATATTATAGCAGGTTTATCATTATCTCTGTTTAATTTACCATTTTTATACCATTTTTTTAAGTGATCATTATTATTTATTATTGCAGGTTGATCATTATCACGATGTTTTTTATCATTTTTATACCATATTTGTGATCCATCACACCATATAATAGAAGGTTGATCATTATCACGATGTCTTTTACCATTTTGATACCAATGTTGTGTTCCATTACTCTTTATTATAGCAGGTTGATCATCATCACGATGTCTTTTACCATTTTGATACCATTCTTTTTTTCCAGTATTATAATTTATTACTGCGGGTAAATTATCATTTCTGTGTTTTTTACCATTTTTAATCCAAATATGATCTCCATTTTTTTTAATTAAATTTGGTTCCATTTTGATCAAGATATTATTTTAAATTTAATCATTTTATTTCTTCTTCTTTTTCTATCCAATTTATAAATCATACACATTTTAATCAATTAAAAAATTAAGTATATAAATCATCACAATTTTTAGTGTTAGGAATTATAATTTGTTGAGATTTGCTACGATTATCTTTAACTTCTTTAGCAATTTTTAAAAAATTAGCAACGGAATTATAATTTTCTTCGGGTGTGGCTGCTGATCTAATAGTTTCATCTATTACAAAATGTATTGTTGCAGGTGAGCAACTATTAACCGATATGGCCATATTATTAATATTTGTTTTAATAATACATGAACTTAATGATTTAGAAATTTCTGGATACATTTCTTTAATTCCATCAATAGCAATTGTAAATCTACGTTCAATAATTTGTTTGATTATATTTAAAGTTGGATAATCAAATGAAATACATCTTTCGAATCTACCACCCCTTATACAAGATTCGTTCATCTCTGATATTTGCATCGTAGTGGCTATTATAGTAATATTACGTCTATCATAACATGTAAATCCGTCCAACATAGTAAGAATAGATCTCTTATCATTACTTTTAGTATTAATTTCATCAATCATTACCACTGAAGGTGTATTTTTTGATGCTTTATCGAGTGTCTTTTTTAAACAAGAAGCAAAAGTTTCATCACTGTCTGGTTCCACTTGATAAACTCTTCCTTTGAGTCTATGTGTTAACCATCGGCATATGGTAGTTTTACCAGTCCCCGGAGGTCCGTGTAATAATATACCTTTACAAATTGGAATTAATGGATGATTAAGTTCAATTGGTATAATTACATTGCATTCAATAATTTTTATTATATGATCCAATCCAATCATATGTATGTTTTCATCAGGTTTGACAACTTTATCAACATTTAAAGAAAAAGTTTCCATAAGTGATAATATTTCCTTGTAGTGTTCACTCCAAGTAATTTTTTGATTATGGTCCTCACGGCTATAATTTTTTTTATCAAAATTATGGTCTTCACGGCTATAAGCGTATAATTTATTAGATCTTATTGTTGCAATGTATGTATCATATAAATAATTACCTTTAGAGTATGAAATTGCTTTTTTTATTTGTTCAGAGTCATTAGGATTCGCATATGTATTAATAATAAATTGACGATCTTCGTCTGTAATTTTTAATTCAATCATCCATATATTTTCATTAATTAAAGAACGAGCATTTGATACACTAGATGTTAATATCGTCTTTATTGTTAATTGATCAAGAAATTTAATCCAAATATTAATAGAATCAATTCCAAATTTAAAACGAAAGCTACTGGTAAGTTGTACAGCTCTTTCGAAATCTTTAAGATAAAAAAGATCATATTCCTTAGATAAATTATTCAAAAATTTTAAATTTTCTCGAAGAGAAAATAAATCAAAAGTTCCATTTGGAAATAAAATATCAATATTAGCTATTAAAACTTTAGTATCTGGTATACTTTTAATATACTCGTTAACTACATGTTTTTTACCACACCTGTATTGTCCCGCAATACAAATAATTTTTTCAGTTTTAATAAAGGTTTTAAGTAATTCGAATACTTTACTTTGATTATAAGTCAATGACATTTAATTGTATAATATTAAATACTTATGTATAAAAAATTAAAATAACTTTAATTTTTTATTTATTTAAAAATTGTCATCCATATCAACTAAAGTATAAATATATCGACTTTTGATTGTATCAAAAATAAATAATTATAAAAATATTTTCATTTTAAATGAAAATATTTTAAGACAATAATTAAATAAATTGTAATTTATAAAATGTACAATCTTAGAAAAAGAAAAGCCACCAATTCATTACCAACATCAAGTAATAAGAAAATCAAACTAAATAACAATATTAAAAATAAAAAGAAAGAAGAATTATGTATTAAAACTAGCTATGAAGAATCCAGCGAAGATGAATCAAGTGATAAAGATTACGATCCTGATAGCGAATCTGAAATTCTAGAAGAAATTGAAGAAATTGAAGATGAATCAGAAAATAATGAATCTTCTGAAACAGAAGATTATTTAGAAAAAGATTTGTCATCAAAAAATGTTTTTATAAATTGTTTAAAAAAATTAATTCCAAATTCAGATCAGGAAAATATAGAAAAAAGTGTAAATAAAAATTTCAAAAAACATATTAAAAATTTAAAACCTGGAGAAAAATCTATATTAAGTAGTTTATTAGAAAATGATGAAGAATTAGAAGATGAAACTTCTTTTAGTAATTTATCAGAAAAAGAGAGTAAAATTTTACAAAAAGAATTAAAAGAATTAAGAGAAGAAATAAAAATAAATGAACCTACTTTGGAAAAAATTTTAAAATCTAAAATACTCAAATCAGATAAAATTGAAGCTCTTCAATTTTATGATTCACTTGAATTTTTGGAAATAGGATCAAGAGAATATTTATCAATTCAAAAAGATATAAATACTATTTTATTATCAGATAGTAAGTTGAATAATGAAAATTTAAAAAAATATCAAAAATTAGAAGATGATATTCTTAAAATAAATCCCAATTATCAAGGCTCAATAAAACATAAAATATTAGAACTAGATGCAAGTGTTGATATTAAATCATCTTTATATGATATGTATCGATCAATGCTTTCAAAAAAACCAGAAAGTGATGAATATTATTCTATTAAAAACAAATTAGAATTTGCTATAGATTTACCACACGATCGAATGAAATTACCTGAAATTAAAATGGATAAAAAATCACCCAATGAAATTAGAAAATATTGCAATACAATATATGAAGAACTTGATAAATACATTTTCGGATTAGAAAATGTAAAAGAACGTTTAATTGAAATTATTAACAATAGAATATATAATCCAAAATCAAAATCTTTAATTGCATTTTTAGGACCACCTGGTGTGGGTAAAACTTTTACACCTTCTATTTTGGCAAAAATATTGGGATTACCATTTGATCGCATTTCTTTGGGAGGATTAGAAGATCCTTCAGTTATTAAAGGATCAGAAAATGTTTGGGTTGGATCTAATCCAGGAATAATTTTAAGAATGTTAAAAAAAATGAAGTATTCGAATGGTATTGTACTTTTAGATGAAATTGACAAGATTGACAAAAGAGTTCAAGATTCAATTTTAAATATTATAGATTATACTCAAAATCATGAAGTTGATGATCGTTATTTGTCGGAATATAAACATAATTTATCAAATATTTGGTTTATGGTAACAATGAATTCAATTAAAGATATGGATCCAGCTTTATTAGATAGATTAGATATTATAGAAATCCCATCTTATACACTTCCAGAAAAAATTAAAATAATTGAAGATTTTATGATTCCAAAAGTTAATACAGATTTGGGAATAAAAGAAGAAGATTTAAGCATTACAAATGAAGCTTGTGAAAGATTAATGACAATAATAAATGATAAAATTAAAGATAAAGGATTGAGAGCACTTGAAAAAGAGATTAGGCAATTAGTTTCAAAAATTAATTTATTAAGAACATTTGGAAATGATTTATCTAAAGAAAAATTAACATATAATCTCAGCGATTTTAAAGGATTTCCTTATACAATAAGTACTTATACAATTAATTGTTTATGTCAAAAGAAAATTAATAGTGAATTGGATGCCATGGTCGCACATATGTATTTATAATTTTTAATAACAAAAATAAATATATAATTTTTTTAAAATGATTTTAAAAAAAATTGGCTAATTGATTTTTTAAAGTAAAATGGTTAACACATTTGTAACATCTTTCTCAAATGGTAATTATCGGGAATCTGCAGAATCCCTTGATAAAGTTAGGCTCTGGAAGCAATGTCTGGAAGCATATCAGATTCTTAGTATTTTGAAACAGTTAAAGTCTATTGCAAAAAAAGAAAATAAAATAATATACAAAAAAGTTGTAAATGAACATAATCTTTCATCTAAAAAAATAGCAAATAGATTCTTAAAGAGATGCGCGTGGGTCAAAGAAACTAGAAAAAACTACTTGGATTCAGATTATAGATATATTTGTATCGATGGTGTATGGGAGAAAAGAAATAAAAATGATCTGCCACTTAAGCTATATAAAAGTAAGGATAAGTGAAGAGACACAGAGATAATGATAATCCAGCTATAATATTTTGTAATGGAACCCAACAATGGTATCAGTATGGCGAATTACACAGAGATAACAATAAACCTGCAATAATATCCAATGATGGTTCGCAAAAATGGTTTATAAATGGAGTAAAACAAAAAGTAGAAACTATACATCAGCTTCTTAAAGAGGGAGCTGATCCTTCACTAGTAGATGAATGTAGTGAAACTCTACTGCGTATTGCCGTGTATAACAATTATACAGAAGTAGTAGAACTACTTTTAAAATTTGGTGCAAATCCTTCACAGCCAAATATTAATGGTAGTAAACCACTACATACTGCAGTATATTATCAGAATGTGGAAATAGTAAAATTACTTCTTAACTTTGGAGCAGATGTAGATGATAAGCTATTACGTGAAGCTGTATTTTACAACAACGGTGAAATAATAAAATTACTACATGAAGCTACCAGTAGTAATATTAAAAGAGATTAGTATACCTTCGAAAAAGATGTCAATAAAAGATATAATATTTAAAATGATGAAGAAATTTTCGTGGATTGATAAAATAAAATTATGGATATAAATCAATAAAAAAAGCATTTTAAAGAATTAGAATATAGAATTAAAAGATTGTAAAAAATAATACGTTTATCGAATCTTATTTACAAAGAGTGTCCATCTTGTAATAAAATTCTGGAATAATACGAAAATTGTATAGGATGTCGTAAACCTATATGTAATAAATGTAATTTTTTTTATTATGATGATGATATTGGAGGTTATTGTACATTAAAGTGTGCCAAAAAAAATTGTATAAATGGTGCTCTTTCCAGAAATGAATATGATTATAGTCCTGAAACTATAAAATATGTAGAGGATATCATATCTAGAAAAGAAGCTGAAGAATAAAAATTTAATAAATTTATAATTTAAAATATTTAAAATATTTTAATCAACGATGAAAATGATAAAAAAAGAAGTTGTAAATCGTAATAATATAAAATACAACAAAAATAAATTTATGGAAAATAATAATAAAATCCATTTCACAATAGACCACAAAGGAACACAAAAATGGTATAAAAATGGTGAATTACACAGAGAAAATGATTTACCTTCCAAAATATTCATTTGTGGAACACAATTTTGGTATCAAAATGGTCAAAAACATCGAGATAACGATCAACCTGCGATAATATATAATAACGGATCGATGTATTGGTATCAAAATGATCAAAGACATCGAGATAATGATCAACCTGCTATAATACAAAGTAATGGAACACAAATATGGTATCAAAATGGTCAAAGTCATCGAGATAATGATCTACCTGCCGTAATAAAGAGTGACGGATCACAATATTGGTTTCAAGATGATCAAAGACATCGAAATAACGATCAACCTGCCGTAATAGAGAGTGATGGAACACAAGAATGGTATCAAAATGGTCAATTACATAGAGATAATGATCTACCTGCTGTAATAAAAAGTGATGGAAAAAT
>Ga0315293_10000684_pt1 | contig 31812 bp, 51 predicted proteins | sample YL17G13_20_MG_FD_203071 | JGI IMG/M metagenome (GOLD analysis project Ga0315293, IMG submission 203071) | Sediment microbial communities from Yellowstone Lake, YNP, Wyoming, USA - YL17G13_20 | ecosystem: Environmental > Aquatic > Freshwater > Lake > Sediment | place: USA: Wyoming | collected... | reverse complement strand
CGGCATGTTCGACCCGTATGCGTTAGAATACCTCAGGCAAACGAACACATATCCAGCAGTTCAGGGTGGTTTCTATCTAATCATTGACGGCAAGGCCGAAGGTTATCGGAATGATGGTCCGAAGCACAAGATCGGAGGGCGGAAGAAATGAGCGAGATTCGGCCACCAAACTGCCCCGAGGGCCACAAGAATCAAGACGGATATTTCACCGCATCTAACGGGATAGTCGTCTGCCTGGACTTCGATGAGTGCTGCACGTTGTGTTGGGAGGATAAGTTGGAGGGTAAGGGATGACCGCTCCCGCGCGATCGGGCTATCGTTTCGATTGGCATCTGTTGAGCGAAGAAGACAAGAAGGCGTTGTTCCCGACATTCAAATTCATTGCACAGATGATGCTCAAGGACTACCAGGACTCACTAAGCAGGTATCCAGAGGGTTATCACACCAAGAAGTTGGAGGTCTACCTGGACGCGGTGAATCACGGGCTCTATGAATGCGAGTGCGGACACAAAAAGGAAGAATTGATAGAAGCGCAACAGGCGAAGCTCAAGGAGTTCTAGATGACCGCGCCATTCGTCCGAATCCTCAACGGTGACGTTCTAGATCATCTCAGAGGACTTCCAGACGACTCGGTGCATTGCTGTGTTACTAGTCCGCCATATTGGGGCTTGAGGGATTATTCGAGATGTGGGTGTGGTGTTGGGCGTACACGCGACGAACTGCCAAATCCGCCCGCAGGATGGGCAGAGCGGGAATCGAATCTCGGCGCATTCGTCCAATTTGCCCCGCTCTGCCCCATCTGCCACGGCACAGGCAAGATAGCCGGAACTGAACGTCAATTAGGACTCGAACCAACGCCTGAGCAATACATCGCCAACATGACAGCGGCATTTCACGAGGTCAAGCGCGTACTCAGGAAGGACGGCACGCTTTGGTGTAATATGGGAGATTGCTATGCTGGAGGCGGCGCGCACCAAGAGCCTGATAAGTATGGTGTTTGTGATGATAGCAAACCAGTAAGGCCAAGAGTTGAAACGCTCAAGCCCAAAGACCTCGTAGGCCAACCCTGGCGTCTAGCCTTCGCTTTGCAGCAGCCTTACTATCTGGGAAGAATCCAGAACGAACACGACCGCATCTGGTTAGCGGCAATGATTGAAGCCGAAGGATGTATGTTCATTCATTGCCGTAAGGAAGGGCAAAGCAACGGGCAAGGATACGCCAGAAAGAACGCCACTTATGGGGCGGGCCTCGAAGTCTGCAATACCCACAAAGCGATAGTCGATAGGTGCATGGTAATTGCAGGTTCGGGAAGTATCTGCGATCAGGGGCCTGAAGAAAACGGACGACGCAAACAGAAACTCTATCGTTGGAATCTGAGAACCAACGAATGCCGCGATATAATCAGAGAAATCTACCCCTATCTAACTGCAAAGAAGCATCAGGCTCGTTTGCTGTTATCATGCCCTAGTTCGGGGCCGGACGCAGAAAAGGCGCATCAAAGTCTAATCTCCCTACATAATGGGGGAGAAACCACCATTGATTTCCCCGAACCAAATCTAAAAGACTTATGGGAGCCTGGATGGTATGTTCGCTCGGATATTATATGGGCAAAAAACAACCCAATGCCCGAATCGGTAACAGATCGTCCGACCAAGGCACACGAATACATCTTCCTATTGAGCAAGTCGCCTAGATACTTCTATGACCAGGAAGCGGTGAGAGAGAAGTCAGCAGACCCCTATTCATGGGAAGAATATCAAAAACAACTTGGCCATAGTTTTGGGGGGTCAATCGAGACAAGATTTGGAATTGATAAACACGATGGTGGGCGCTCTCATCCCGCTGGCCGCAACTCCCGCACCGTCTGGGAGATAGCTACTCAGCCATACGCAGCCGCACATTTCGCCACCTTCCCCGAAGAACTACCAAGGCGTTGCATCAGGGCTGGCACATCCGAGAAGGGATGTTGCCCGAAGTGCGGAAGTCCGTGGGAGAGGATTGTTGAGCCGACTGAAGATTATAAGAAGAATCTCGGTGGAAAAGGCTTCGCCACAAAGGACTGGAGAAATGGAAGGTTTGGAGAGACAAAGGCGGAGAATTATCCATCAGCGACCGCACAGTATCGAACCCTCGGCTGGCAACCTACCTGTTCATGCAACGAAAGCGAAACTGTGCCATGCGTAGTTTTAGATCCATTCGCCGGAAGCGGCACGACCGGAGCGGTAGCTCGGTCGATGGGCCGGTCAAGCATCCTCATCGAACTGAACCCCGAATACGTCAAACTGATACGCAAGAGATGCGAGACTAGCCATGTTGCACTTGATAGTTTTGCGGAGGTGAGTGAGTGAGTAGAGTAAGTTATTGTAAACGTAAACGTAGAAGTAAACGTTTACTTTTGAGGGGGGGCTAGATTGTCTCGCAGACGCCTCCGCTCAGAACCGATGGGGTCTTATGCGGTCAGGTTGCCCAAGAGGATAATCTCCCGACTCAAGGAGATCCCCGGCGCACCCGAATTTGTCCGCTCCCTCGTCGAAATGGAACTAGAACTCCATAGTAGCGAGCTACTCAATGCTCAGATCGCGGAGATAGACCACGACGTCACCGACCTCAAAAGGAAGCTCTTATCCCTGGAAGAACGCCGCACAAGTCTGGATGCATTACAACGAATAGCGGCAGTAAGGCACTCCAAGAGCCAAGATGCCCGGATCAAGCTGCTGGAATTCGCCAACGACAACCCAAGCGTGAAATGGGATCGGTGGCTGGATTCCAGAGCTGATATAATAGCGGACTGCGGCTTCGAGGGCGTCAAGGATGCGGTCGATTGGCTGCAAACACAGAAGGTGAGACGATGATATTCGGTTCGAGACGCAAGAAGAAGCCTGCGCCCGTCAGTATGCCTTCGCCGCTGCATGCGCTGAAAGACATATCCGACGCACAGATAATGGCCGACCTGGACCAACTGCAATACGTCCTCATCCCGCAGTTCGAGCATATCTCGGCCGTGAGCGCCGTCTGGATCGGGGTCATGCACGATTCGAAGGAATGGCACACGCTGAGGGACGGCATACTCAAGGAGGTCCGCAGGATCGACAAGTTCACCGCGGAGAACGCCGACGACATGCACGCCGGGATAGAGTTCTTTTACGCGCTCCTCTACCACATCCTCCTCTGGAATAATACGCTGAAGACGCTCGACTCGTGGCAGGAATGCATCCGGGCGGGAGAGGGCATCAGGAATATGATGCCTAGCATGCCGCCAGCGAAGGACGACCGGGGGTATGCATGAGCGAACTCTGCCTTTACCCCTGCCCGACCTGTGGCGGCACGATATTCCGCGTGAGCATCAGCGTCGGTAAAGTAATAGGATTCGAGTGCAAGAACTGTGGCAAGGTCCTTCCTAAAGAACACGGCAAGAGGAGAACGAAACGCGCATGACATGCAGACCGCATCCCAGGGTAACATTCGCGGATACGGACGAGCGGCAAGACGAGCAGAATGAATATGTGGCCCTTTACCGAAGCGAAGACAACCAACTCATGCTCACGCCACTATGCACCGAAGATAACGTCATCGCATCCTTAGTTCATGAGATTACACACTGGGCGCAAACCCTGGGCTTGACCAACCGAGAGATAATGATCGAGAGCGGCCTCTATGCGGCGAACCTGAAAAAACTAGGTTATAATCGTTGGTCGGAGGTTAGCATCATTGAGCGCATGGCCGAATGGGTCGAGGACGAATGCCTATGACCCCCGGTAAGCCAGATTGCTGCGACAACTGCGTGGGACAGGAACTATGCCTCCGCCTCATCAAGCGGTGCGTTTGGATCAAGAAGGAATCATGCGAAGGCTGCGGCCCCTGCCCTCATCATGCCTACCCTCATCCAGAGTTCAGGGATGGCATCGAGATGTTGTTCAAACTCAAGAACCAAACCATTTATATAGACGAAGAAGAACCATTAAATAGGCCATAAGACAATTGGTAGACAACTGATAGACATGAAACAAATCAACTCAAGCAAGCAAACCCCCGAGATGTGCGTGCGATGCAAGACGAAGGCCGAGCTGATGTGCTTCAAGTGTAACCTGAGAGGTGATTGAGCATGACCCGGGTGAATGGATATGCCGATATGTGGCATGAGACCGTCAAGGCTGGACGTTCTGGAATCAAGGTTCATATTCGTTCCGCGGGTTCATCGGTAACGATGTGCGGGCAATGGTCAGGACGGTCTGGATTGTATCCGATAGATGCGGCCCCGACCTGTAAGCATTGCATCAACCACTGGCCTGGTTTGGCTGCCAGATTCATTGAGATATATGGAGAACAGAAGGGTAACCTAGGGGTGGAGTGACATGGCCGAATCAACCACCATCATCGCCCCTGCGAACTTCGTCATCTCGAAGGACGCACCCGACCGCGTCAAGATGTACCGCGCGCTCGTCGAAGCCTACCGGGATGCGAAGGCGATCGAACGGGTCGGGGCGATGGAAGGTCCAGACATAGGATTCTGCAAGGACTGCGGGGATGAACTCGACCTCAAGAAAGAGAAGAGTTGGGCCGTCGCCGAGGCGCTCGCGAAACTGCTGGAGATCAGGTGCTGCAACCACGAGAGGACGCCCGCACTGACCGCGTGTGAGATAGTAGAACTTGGATGCCACCGGTGCAAGGCCAAGGTCGTCCTGGAGGCCTGAACGAATGCCGAAACACATCACGATAAATAACTGCCGCGAGTGTCCCTCATACTGCTATCCGCGCGACCCCTTCGAGGCGGGGCGTTGCAGCGAACTCAATCTAAAGCACGTCTTCAAGAACGGCATCGACGAGGAATGCCCCCTGCCTGACCAAGAGGCAAAGACATGACGCCCCTGCAAGAACGCCTCGACCTATTGGCGAACCAGGCCGACCAACTCTGGGCCGACATCATTCACGAGGGTAACAAACTAAAAAAGGAATGCCCAGAAGACCCGCCCGGTTGGTATGAGGACTGCATCTATGACCTGAACCACGCCAACGAAATCGCTGCGAAACTCTATGAGATGCTCAATGCGGCGTGGCTCAGTGCTGGGAGGGGGAGCGTATGACCCTAACCAAGAAGGAGATTCGCGCGCTCGCATCTAGGCTTGCAAGCATGGACGACAACATGCAGCACGCGATCGCCCTATTCAATCTCGCAACATTGCCACCAGGTCCGCCCTTCAAGAACATTCTACTTAGCGTTGAGTCAGAACTCGCCGACATCAAGCAGATCATGCAGGAAGCAGGAGCGAAGGAAGTGAAAGAGTGAGTGGCACGTTCCAGGCGAGAAGGTGACAGATGACACGATATATTCCCGCGTTTTCATGGCCTCAGTATATTGAGGACTTCGTTCGAGCGGAGCTCACCGAGCGGCCTATTCTAAATGTCTGTTGTGGGGATTCGCCGCTTGGAGATGTGCGTATGGACGTTGAGATATTGGCGGGATTCTTTCCAGCTGATGCGCGTGGGGATATGGCCGCTCTTCCTTTCAAGGATGATACTTTCGCTGCAATCTTTTCCGATCCACCGTGGGATTCCACGATGAAAGCAAAGTGCGCCGCCTTCTGTAAGGAAGCGATGCGCGTGGCCCCAGTCCTCTATCTGATGGCTCCGTGGATATGGGGAACGCACGAAGCTCAGCTGGAGAAGTGTTGGGTTAGGCAGCATCCAGGGATAAATGCCCCCATTTTCGTGAGCAAGTATCGGAGGAGAGATGTCCCAGAATAAGGAGAACCACGACAAGGAGAGTGAGAAAATGACCGACGACAAGGAAGAACGGATATTAGACGTTTCAGTTCCTCTGAAAGTGAACAGAGGCGTTGAACGAATAAGAGTCAGTTTCGATGGGTTCGCACATAATTCGAAAGGTGAAGACAGATGGGTTCAGACCAAGAGTTGGTTGTGGTTTGTGGTTGCAACTCTCCCCCTCGCCCCCAAGCATACGGACGATGAATATGATTATAATGATAGGATTTTGAATACGATGATAAACGAACGCGACCATTGGGTTTCAGAACTTGATAAGGAAGTTGCTGTTTTGAAAGTCCGCATCAAGGAACTGGAATTATTTAAGCCGTTGTGTTTTCAGGAAGAGCGGTGTTATGATTGTCAAGAATTGCTTAACCCCTGTGCTTGGTTAGAGAAAGCGAAAGTCAGCTTTATGAAGGGGCGGGAGAAGGTGGTTCGTAAATGACCCAAGTCGACATACCGTTCAGAGATGATATGGCTAAAGCCGCTCTTGAGGGGAGGAAGACTTCTACCAGTCGCAATAAATGTTATGGAAAAGTCGGTGACATATTTCTCATTTCTGCGTGTCTATTTGAACTGACCGACGTCACTCCTCAATATCTCAGCACCGTCGCCGAGGTTCGTTTCACGGAAGAAGGTTTCGATTCTCCAGCGGCCTTCATCGGATGTTGGAAGGAACTTCATCCCCGCAACGGCTGGGAGCCCCACAAGAGAATTTGGTTCCATGAGTTCAGGAAGGTGAACTAACATGCCCGAAGAACAAGAGGAACGGATGCTGCGAATAACGGAGACTATGGTAGAGGAATTTGGGAAATGGGCAGATGATAATGGTCCGATGCCAGAATGGGTTTGGTATCTCTATGGTAATGAGTTCGGGAAGCTCGAACCCGTCCCCAAGCACACGGACGAGGAATATGATGACTTGGATGAAGTGATGCACCAAAAAGTTAGAGACAACAACGAACTCAGGGACCGCGTCAAGGAACTGGAAGTAATGGCAGCGCGGTATTCAGCACTTCTTGAAGAGACAGACAGGCAGAAGGCTCGCATCGAGGAACTGGAAGAAGAACGAAGGGGAATGATTGATAGATTGGCTGTGTTGGAGGCCCGAGAAGGCCGCATCAAGGAACTGGAAGTTCAGTTGAAGGTGAGCAAATGACCGACGACCAAGAGGAGCGGGTAATTAGATTGAAGCGCGGGGATTTCGATGCCCTCAACTTAGTCGAATCTGATGGGACTACGCCAGTCAGATTTGAATCTCTAGAACTCGCGCCGCCGAAGTGTCCGTTATGTGGGAAGTTTGACATAAAGTTAAACGATAGCTGTCTTTGCATGGGGTCCAGACAGGCGAAGGCGAGTATTGCTAAGACTCAGGTCTCGAGAATCTCACAAAAACGTACAATGCCGCGCCGTTTCCCCGAACTTGACAAGATCGTGCCACAGAACATCGACGGCACATCCTACCACATGCCACACTACACGACAAGCGCACTCATAGACCATTGCAACTATACCTACACCGTGCGAACGATAGACGACTCCGAATGGGGTGCGTATTTCAATCTGGCTGATTATCGGGTCGCATGGGACATCTGGGCGGAATGGGAGGAACGAAGGAGGGGGAGATGAGATGAGTTATTGGGTGTATCTTGAGAATGAGAACGGCGATCCCGTCGAAGTCGGACGCCATCAAGAGGGCGGAACACACTGCGTGGGAGGAATCTCACTTGCGGAACTAAACGTGACCTACAACTATGGCCGGGTTTACAACGGACTTCTTGGCGAGAGGACACTGAAAGAGGCATTAGACGGTAAGGTTGCGCGGGATGTGATCGACGTCCTTGAACACGCGGTTAGGGTTCTTGGCATTGAGCGGGACGAGGATTATTGGAAGGCTACGCGAGGTAATGCAGGACACGCTCTAAGTATCATTTTGGGTTGGGCGATAGCGAATCCCGAGGCCGTGTTTCGGGTGAGTTAGAATGCCCCAGGTGAACCCCATCATCAGGCGGGACCTGCAGGATAAGGCCCTGAAGATGCTCACGGACGGAAAGTCTACCAAAGTCATACTCAGTGAATTGGGGGTATCCAAGCATGCCTATTATGCGTGGAGGAAGTTGCTTGCAACATCTGATGAAACTAGGACGCTCCGTCAAAATGCCAGCCGCAAGATCAGCCGGGAGAATGCCTTTGGCGAGCTGTCGAAGCAGACGGAAGAGGCCACCACGCGCTATGATGACGCGATCGGCCGGTATGAGGCGACCAACGACCCATCCGACGAGAAGGCCGCTATGCTGTGGTCCCAGGCATGCAGGGAACTGCTCAAGGAGTGGCTCAGGGTGACCGGGGCTTACGAGATGGTCGCGAACCCCAATCCCGAACCCGTAGAAATTACGATTGTTAAAGAATGCCCGAAGTGCAGGGAACGCGTATCATGAACACAAAAACCGCTCATTTGTCTAATGAATGTATGCAATTCTGATGACTCTCCCGAGGGTAGTTCTCTGAAAACTAGACAAACGTCTAATATCGCAGGCAAAGTATGAACATCATCTACACCCCCAATCCTAAACAGGTAATATTCCAAGAATCGCAAGCGAAGTATCGTGCTTTCATAGGCGGCATACGATCGGGCAAGACGTTCGCAGGCGCGTGGGAGACGTTCCTGGCATTGGTGAATCATCCCGGCCTAAGGGTCCTAGTCATCAGCCCCACCTATCCTATCCTGATGGAGAGCACGCTGCTGACGCTAGACCTGATAATCCCCGAACACCTCATAATCGACAAGAACGAGCAGAAGCACAAGTGGAAACTATCCAATGGCTCGGAGATCCTTTACCGCAGCGCAGACGACCCCGATTCAATTCGAGGCATGGAAGCGGGTTGGTTGTGGGCGGACGAACTAGCAAAGGCCCGAACCGACGAGGCGTGGAAGCGCGGGATAGGCAGGCTTTCTCAAAAGAATATGCCGTGCAGGGCGATCGTTACAACAACTCCCAAGGGCATGACCTGGCTCTATGACGAGTTCATTGTGAACGCGACCCCGGACCATTTCGTCGTATTCTCCTCGACCGCAGAGAACGCGGCCAATCTCCCGCCCGACTACGTCTCGACCTTGGAAAAGCAATATGGTGGCGCGTTCTATCAGCAAGAACTGATGGGGCAATTCGTTGACATAGCGGGAAGCGGGTTCTTCAAGCGCGAGTGGTTCGAGATAGTTGACGATTATCCGCGCAACGCAAGGAAGGTCAGGTATTGGGACTTGGCAGCCACGCCCGAAGGCGATTACTCGGTCGGCGCATTGTTGGCGGAGATTCAAGGCGTGTTCTACGTCATCGACATAGCGCGCACGCGAGCAACACCGGGGGAAATAGAACGACTGGTCAGACAATGCGCCGAGATGGATGGTCCGTCGACCAAGATATATATGGAGCAAGAACCCGGCTCATCTGGCGTCAATACGATCGATCACTATGCGCGCGAGGTGTTGAAGGGGATGGACTTCCGTGCCGATAGGGTAACGGGCAATAAGGTGATGAGGGCAGGACCTGTCAGTGCCGCCGCACAGGCCGGTAATGTCAAGTTGATGCGGGCCGCGTGGGTTCAAGCCTTCTTAGATGAGTTGCTATTGTTCCCAAATGGGGCGCACGACGACCAGGTAGATGCGTTAAGCGGTGCGTTCTCGATGCTCAGTAAGGGTCTCAACTTCGAGATGGTCGGGGGTATCGACTTCGATCTCTGATATCAGACGGATGGGAATGTGAAAGCGCACTACAAGATGGTGGATGACTGCCTAGTCCTGCTCTCTTATTGTTCGAAGCATCGGGGGGAGTATCAATCGTTCCCGGGGTTGGAAGATGCCACGGGTATTCCTCTGATGACGTTGTGGCATATTGTTGAGGACGCCCTTGAGAATAAGACACAATCCCTACTTTGGGGCGTTGCTCGGCGACATGGGTATTGGTTCGTGGTCTATCCATCGAAAACCGGCGTATCCGGCCCGATCATTGATGTGACGTATCAGGGATGCCTGCAGTGCGCGAATGAGTAGTGAACCTCTAGTTGTAAACCTTACCTATATATCTAGTGAGGGACACTTACAAGGTAGCGCGTTCCGCATCCTCAACCGAGGGTGCGGCGCACCCCCTCACTCAGGTTTAATGCCAGAACCTTGCCCCTATTGTCAAGACGGATATATCCCCGTCGAAGAATCGGAGAGCGATAGTTTTGGCAACTTCATAATGCTTCTAGGCTGGAAGTCCTGCAGCTTCTGCGACGCGCCGATCCAGGAGGCGGGTTGATGCCTTTCGGGATGGTCGGTGAGGAATTCGTTCACATCAGCCGGAGAAACCTCTGCGACGAATGCACGCTCAAGAGCGGTTGCATCAGTCCTTCGGGCTATCGGTTCGAATGTGCCGAGTTCCAGCCTCAAAGGTTCGTTTTCAATCGTTGTATCGCGTGCGGCAAGTCCTACGAGATCCACACCGCATGGAAGAACGACTTTCTGGACGAGTGCCCGGAATGCAACGAGAAGCGTAAGGAGCGGAGGCTGCGGGATTGACCGAAGGCATAGGGCACGTCTATCAGTTCAAGCACGGCAAGAACGTACAGAAGCGCATCCCCAACTATGAGGCAATCCTCAACAAGTTCCGCAAGGACGCACTCAGGGAGATCGACTCGGAGGCGAGGCGGCTCAGCAAGGTCACCGCACAGGTCCCGAACCCCAAGGGGCGAGAGCTAGGCAAGTTCGACTGGACCGACCTTCCTCAGAACATGCCCATCCAGAAGCTGGCGCTGGACAAGCTCGGCCTGGTCCTCCGCCCCAACTCCCCCTACATCTGCCCGAAGTGCGGCACGAGGTATATGGGGCTACCACCGGACGCATGCAACGTCTGCCGCAAACCCACCTTCTTCCAATCGTTGCGTCTGAGGCGGTGAACATGGGGTCCTTCGATACTGAACGCTCGGTGAGGATCGTCTGCGAGAGATGCGGACGGGAAGAGGTCGTGGACTTTCCAGAGAACGCATTCGACTTCGCGTACAAGTATGGCTTCCAGCTCTGCCAGGACTGCATGACATACTGGGTCGACCCAAGGAACGAACTGCGCCAGATCCCCGACATGTGGGCGGCCAGGGGGAAGCGCCAATGAACCTGATGGAGTTCGAGGGGCAGGTCCTGCGCAAGGCGGCGCACGAGGACTTCGGGCCGATGGCCGGGGACCCTTTGTTCCGGGATCTCTACAATCAGAGGCCGGGACTGGACCCCATCGAATCATTCAACACCACGGTCGCGCGTCCAGCCATGTACCTCGCGGCCTTCTTTGAGCAGGAAGTGAGCATCTTCGCCGACACGGTGCAGACGATCGTGCAGGAGACGCTGCGCAACGGCGTGGAGTGGAAGCCGAGATTCGCATCCAAGTGCAAGTTATGCGACTTCGAATCGCAGGAGGAGATCGACAAGTGCCCCAACTGCGGCTCGGACCAACTACGTGAGCCGAACAAGAGCGAGCTCCGCCTGTTCTCCCGCCTCGACGGCACATCGTTCATCGACAAGGCCAATGACAACGGGCAGTCATTGATGGACGTGCTGAACCTGGCGGTCCGCAACACCGTCGTCTTCGACAAGCCGGTGTGGCTGCTCATCAACGCCTACGTCACCAAGCCGACCGGGGAGGTGGACCGGGTCTATCCGCAGGAACTCCTCGCCCTGGACCCACGATACGTCGAACCGATCTACGACCGCAACAGCGGCCGCTTCGGGAACGGCACGAGGGTATGCCTCCGCCACCGCGACGAATCGCAGGCGGGCGACAAGTGCAAGACCTGCGGCATGAAGCTCTACGACATCCAGTATCGTTCGGTCGCCACTGGTGCAGCCCGTTCATATGTCGAGGGCGAGGTCATCACCGGCTCGCTCTATCATCCCTTCCTCATCACCGGCTACCCCCTCATCCTGAAGATGGCGGACGACATGTTCGCCTACCACTACATCGAGAAGCGCGTCCGCAAGAACTTCGAGAAGGGCCGCCCGCCGGGCATGATCGGGGTCAAATCGAGCAACCCCGCATCGCTCTATGCGGAGTGGCAGAAGATACAGGCGAAGATGAAGGAGGACCCTAGTTACGTCCCCATCATCGCCTGCGACGCGGCCGGGTCCGGGTCGCCGATCACCTATGTCAACCTCATGCAGGACCTGAACGCCTACGTGCTGCCGATGAAAGAGGAGATACGGCAACGTCATGGCTCGTTGTTCGGCGTCTCCATCATCTATCAGAACGACACCTCCAACAGTGGCGGGCTGAAGAACGATTTGAACCTCATCAGAGTAACGCGCAACACCATCGAGCGCATGCGCGGATTCGTCAACGGCAAGATGCTCCGGCCGCTTGTAAGGGCCTTCGGCATCGAGGACCACGACCTCATCATCACGCCGGACGACGACGAGGATAAAGCGGCCGAGCTGGCGATGAAGCAGAAGGAGGCCGAGTACGCGAAGACGCTCGCGGACATGGGCATAGGGACCGAATACATCGACGGGAATTGGAGGTTCGCGAGCGGCGAGGTCAAGGCGACGGCAACGGCAACCGTCGGGGGCGCAACCCCACGTATGGGCTACCTTGAGGCGAGCCAGGCGAGGGCGTTGTTCGAGACGCATACAGGGACGGCCAATGAAATCAGGGAAAGGCTGGGTCAAGAACCTTTGACGAATGAGGAAATCACCGCATTGCGCGCCTCAGATTCTCAAGGTCCATCCGCACCAATGAACGGCGCTCCGACCTCCCAGCCCATCTCATTCGAGCAGCGCGCCAAGGACATAATCGGATCAACGCCCCAGGTCACCAAGGCCATGACCGCAGGCATCGAAGACATCTCCGAGGGCGAGATGACCGACGAGGAATACTGTGACTCATTGGTATCAAAGGCGTTCTTCAAGGACAGGACGAAACGCCAGAGACTGCTCGAAGCGCTCGGCCTCACGCAACGCATGAGCAGCTTCCAGAACCTCTCGCCCCAGGAGGCGGAGGGGGCGTATGGCAAGATAATCGACATCATGTCCAAGGCGAAGTGGACGGTCCAAGAGGTCAGGGCCGCCCTGCAACGCACCTACCCGCAACTTCCCGACGCCAACGCCGAAGTGATCGCAAGGACCGAATCGATGGTGATAGCAGGCACGGCGAGAGAACTCGATTTCCAGGAGAACAACCCGCCTGATGCAATTTACAAATGGCAGGGTCCGGACGACAAGAGGACGACCGACGCATGCCGCGAGGCCGTCATAGGCTCGAAGAAAGGCATGAGGCTGCAAGACCTCAAGGAATACCTGCACACGGTGGCGAAGTCGCACGGCATGAAACCGCGCGATTGGGTATTGCATCCGAATGAAAGGCACAGGGTGGTGAGGGTCGTTGGCTGAGGATACACTGGACGAATTGAAGGCCCGCCTCGATCAGGAGTGGGAGGTCCGTTGGGAGATGCCCTATGCTGAGTGGGTGGAGTGGGGGACTGGCCCGCATGGCATATCCGAGGAAGGCCAAGCCAACATCCTGGCGTGGGTGCAACGCAAGTTGGGACTCAGTGGTAAGAAGGCCGAGGAGGTCGCCAACGCCATCATGTGGAACATCAGGAAGCATGGCACCGATGCGCATCCCTTCGTCCGCCCCGCCGTCGACGAGATACGGCAAAAGGCGGCGAGCATCCTGGCGAACAACGCGGACGGCTACCGCGCCATCTGCGACGCGGTGGTGGCCAGGGCGGGGGAGATACTTTCAGAGACCGGGCATGAGGACACGGGTTTTCTAGCCTCACACACAAAAATCAGGAGGATCAAGTAATGCCATACAGTTCAAACGCGGAACTCCCGGCCGCGGTGAGGAGTTCGCTATCGGATAAGGACCAGGACCAATTCAGGGAGGCGTTCAATGCCGCCCTGCAGGAATACAAGGACGAGAAGACCGCCTTCAAGGTGGCGTGGGCAGCCGTGCGCAAGAGCGCCGATTGCCGTTCCTTCGAGTTCTGGGCGAACGTGGGGCTAGTGGATAAGCAACATGAACTGACCGACCAGAAGGTGCTGTTTGACGAGATAGCCAAGTTCATCGAGCGCGGGGGGCAGATGCAGGCCCAGCACTCGAACCATTCCTATGCCTCGGTCGTGGACCACGAGTTGAGGGAATACTCGCCCGGGGTCATGGGCAATTACTGTTACGGCGTCGTCTTCAAGGGCGACGAGTTCTACGACCGTTGCTGGGACGCGCTCAAGAAAGGCGAGCTGTCCGAGTTCAGCATCGGCGGGTTCAGGGATGCGGTCGGTTCGACAATCAGGTGCGATGAGCATCGCTGTTTCAACGTGCTCAAGATGCGCCTGGTTACGGAGATATCGGGCGTGCCGAAGGGCGCGTGCCCCCAGGCCAAGGTCACGGAGTTCAACGCCGTGGCGAAATCGGATCCAACTTCATTCTTTTCTCAAGGCGCAGATGAGATGGTAAGTAAGTGCCCCAGATGCGCGGGGATATACCAAGTCCTGCTTGACTCAGGCGTGCCCGAGGCGGTGGCGAAGGAACATCTCGCGCCACTGGCAAAGGCGGCGATGGCGAAGCAGGGCGAGGAGGAGCACATGACGGAACAGGATCAAGAGAAATGTGACAAGACGAAGGACATCAAGAAGGACGGGGCGAAATCACCCAAGGAAGAGGATGTGAACAAACTTTATCGGAAGCGGGGCAAAAGCCACTGGAAAGATGAGACTCACTCTAAGTGGAAGGATACGGTGTATACGCGCATCAGAAAGGACGCCTCGACCGAGGCGATGATCGACACGATCATGACCGAGGCGCTCATGAAGATTGCCGATATTTTCCCAGAGGCGGACCTAGAAAAGGCCACGGATGAGCAGGCGGCCGAGCCGGTGAGCGATGGCGGAGGGCCGCAACCCAAGGCCACGCTGGAGGACAAGGTGAACCAACTGTTCGCCCTGGTCTCGGACATGGCGCACAAGGTGGACGAACTCTCGACGAAGTTCGCCGCGCCCGAAGCGCCGAAGCCGAATCCGCCCGAACCGAACCCCGTGGAACAACCGCCCGAGCAGAAGCCGGAGGCCCCGGTGCAGAAGACGGACGCGGACCTGAAGGATGCCGTCGCGAAGGCGGCGGAGATCAAGGCGGACGAGATCGTGCGCAAGGAGCAGGCGCAGGCAGCGGTGGCGAATGGTATCGTCACCCCGAGGCCGGTGCCCGACGAGGTCGTGGAGAAATCCTTGGAGGAACGAGTGCGTGGCGCGGGGTTCGGTTCTAAAGAACTGATGTCCCTGAGCTATGAGGACACATTGAAATTGTCAAGACAAAGAACGAGGTAAAGGAAATGACAGAAGTGAAGACTGCCCCAGAATCGGGGAAAGACCTGGTCCAGGCAGGTGGAAGTTCGGTCGTGGGACCGAGAGCCCTGGAGATATGCAAATCGTTCCAGAACATGCCCATCCAGGCGATGTTCGACTACTACTATGGGATGGGCGGGCTGGAAGTGGCGAAGGTGGATGCGCCCGTATTGGTGGCCACCGTTGGAGCATACAACCCCTTCTACAGCGCGCAGATCATGGCGCAGGTCATCAACTCCGCCAATGCCTTTGCGGTGCTGGGGATGATGCCCTACAAGAAGAGTGGGTACAGGGCTGTGACCGCGAAGTCCGGTGCGACGATCGCGCTGGCTGAAGGTGCGGCGACGGGCGACAGCAAGAAGCCGACCTTGGCGCAGGTCCAGGTGAAGCCGGGACTGCACTGGGTGAACTTCGACATGGGTTCGCTGGAGATGGCCCTTGAAGGGAAGGATGATGTCACGACCTTCGCGGAACTGATGGCCTACATGGGCGACGAGTTCATGGGATACACGGACATCAACGTCCTGAAGAACATCGCGGGCACGGGCGCATACAGCGTTGGGTTCGACAGTTTGCAGAGGCTCATCGCCAACTATGCCTACCTGACGGCCGAACCGGCGGCGAACGAACTCGACCCCTGGTCGACGCAAGACCGGGACGCAGCCGCATCGTGGGCGGACGCGCAGATGGTCACCGGAACGGTATCCGGCGACGCTGAGACCGACCTGACGTTCGCGCTGGCCAACGTGGACACGCTGTTCGCCGCATGCATCCCGTGGTGGAAGAATGGTTCGATCGCCAACAAGGTGTTCATCACCGGCTACGATATGCTGAACAGGATGCAGGCCCTGATGATGGCCCAAGCTATCTGGAAGGGCTATGAAGGCGCATCGGTCGACGTGAACGGCATCAAGACACTGCCAGGGCAGACGGCCAACATGATGATCGCGCAATACAACAGCATCCCGGTCATCGGCGACTACAACATGGTCGCTGACACGATCAGTCGTATCGCATTGGTCGACAAGGACCACCTGGGCGTGGCGCTCATAACGCCGCTCATGGCCTTCGATACCGGCCCGGACGTGATCAACACCGCCATGTTCACCGGCTCGCTGACCCGCAGGGGAGCGTATCTCCTGCAGGGACAGGTCTGGTGCGACTGCTTCAAGGCACAAGGCATGATCACCGGCCAGAAGTGAGGTGGGGTAAATGACCCACACAACGGCGATAGTGAAGCAGAGTCGGATGGGCAACAACCGATATGTTGTTGCAGACTTGACCATCAGCACGTACACCGCCAGCGGAGAACTGCTCACACCGGCGGAGTTCGGCCTGGTGAAGATAGAGGACATAATCCCCTTGCCAGCCGGGACCACTGGATACATGGACATGTTCATCTCGGCCACCGTGGCCGTCCGGGTGCACACCGCGACCGGCACGGAGGCATCGGGCAACGTGGGAGTGCACCGGGTCCGGGTGTATGGAGCGTGAGGTAGATGGCACAGCAAGCGCGGGTATTCGAGGCCAACGACAACACCTTTGCCGCCGATCTCACCACATACCTGGCAGGACTGACGATAGCGGCGAGCAGCCAGCCCAACATATCCATCATCACTGGTGGTTCCCGCATCCGCGTCCTCATCACGTACAGGGATGCGTGAGCGCGATGTGCTTGGCAGCATCCCTCAAACCCTTTCCGTTTCATATTCCAAGGAACGAATCAACAAGAGGAGGTGAGTAAGTGGTAGCAACAGTGGAAATATGCGAATCCAACGGAGCGGGTGAAACGGTCACCCACAACATCTCGAACATCAACTTCGGGAGCACGGACGCACCGAACATCGTGGTGGCGACCTATCCGATCAACTGCGGCTCGAACTCGTATGAGAAATATATTCGCGTACATTGGACAAGTGGCGCAGCCAACAAGATCGACAACATCCAGATTTGGAAAAGCGCGGGGAACTATGTGACTGGCGAGGACGAACAGACGAATCTGAAGACCTCAAGCTACTCTCAGGTTTCCTACGCTACGCCTACGACAACGACCTATACGAATGTGACCATGCCGACCGCCGATCCTACGACGGCAAATCTGGGCATCGCGGCAAGCCTGTCGGGGGCGTTGACCGCAGTGGGCTATTCCGACTACTGGAAGATACAGATGGCAACCACGGGCAGCAGCCCCGCCGGGGACGTGAATCAGAAGACGTTCACCATCCAGTACGACGAACAGTAGGAGGGCCACCAATGGCGGTGGTGTGCGAGTCGTTCAGTTGGAAACTGATAGCCCGCGATGGGGCGACTACCAACGGGAACGACGTGTTTCCCAATGACGGTGCGCGAAGGACGGCACATCGTTTCCTCTTATCATCAGCGAATGCTAACGAGGGCGTGGTGATCAACGGCGATCGGTTGCCCTGGGTGACGTATCAGGCGATCATAGAATGGGGTACGCGCAACCCAGACATTGATTATTGGATACCCGAGGGACACCGACTTACGACCATCAGGCGGACTCGTATCTACATCAACTCATTCGGACAGGAGATCGGTCGGGATAGTTGCTTCATCGTCGGTTCGAAACATGAAGGCGATACATAACGAGGATGGATACCACTGCTGGAAGGGCAATCATTGGATGGTCCAGTTCACCGAATGGGCTGGACCGCTGAACCTTGGGATTCATATTTCACTTGGGGACACCAAATACATCGATATTCACCTACCCTACCTCATCCTGACCGTGGGGGGCCTGCTAGCGGTGGAATATCCTCCTGAATGGTGGAACTCGTCCAGAGATTACCGCTCGGGGGTGAAGTATGACCATCTATAATCCCACCGCCAACGAATCGAACTCGTGGACGACACCCCATTATGGATATAGCGACGATGAAGCATTCACGACCTGCGTCCCCGCAAAGAACAGCTCGGTATCGGGCATCTGGAAAACCTTTCAGATAAGCGAGAGCGGTACAGTCAACAAGGTCGAGATCGGCATTCAGGCGAAGGAGAGTGCCGATAACAGCTATTGTTCAGTCACGGTGCAGGTATCATGGGATGGTGGGACGAGTTGGTCCACGGACACCATCATAATCTCCACCACCAACCTAACTACGACCTCTGAAAGCACGACCTTCTGGCTAGATGTTACATCAGCGACATCCTGGGACACGACCAAGCTCAACGATACGAACTTCAAGGTTCGCGTCTATGGCAAGAAGGGGAACTCCTCCACCTCCTATACCATCTCGATGGATGTCATATTCGCCCGGATAACCATGACCCGGGAGACCACGCAATATTCTGTTTCGCGGCTAAAGAAGACCCAAGTCCTCAGCCCGACGAGTGCGACCCGCCTAAAGAAACTCGGCGTTGAAAAGACCACTGCCAGCGGTGCGCACCTCATCACGACCGCGTGGCTGTCAGGATATAACTACCGTGCCAGAATCAACATTGCGGGGTCGTCCGACGGCGCACAGACGGACTACCCCATCAAACTCTCAATAGTGCAGGGATCAGGAACGAACTCGGGTTCGACCGTCTACCTGAATGGTCACGCGCTCAATTGGCCCTACGATGTTCGATTCACGGATTCAACCGGGCAGGGGCTTCTAGACTTATGGAGAGAGGAGAGCGACGGGACGGACGGGACGTGGTGGGTCGAGGTCGGCTCCATACCCGCATCGCCGTCGACGACCGACATCTTCATCTACTATGGGAAGAACTCCGGCAGTGATGCGAGCGATGGCATTGCGACCTTCCTCCTCTTCGATGATTTCCCAGGGGCCGATTATGACCACGATAAATGGTTGAACGCGGTCGGTGAGGAGGTGGGCGTTAGCGTCAGTGGCGGTGCATTGACCCTAACTGGCCCAGGTGGTGGAAGTTGGTATAAGTTCGGGAGCAAAACCGCCGCCTTCGGTCAGGGGCACACGCTCGAATATCGTGTCACCGCCATGAGCAATAACATCCACATTCAAGGATGGAACAACCCCGGCTTCTGTTCTCCAGCTAGCAGTAAGGGGGTTTTCTTCTATAATTATAATGACCGAGCATACAACAACGATGGCACGACACAAACATACACTGCCTTGGCAAATACACGCGCGACGGGCATTTTCAAGATAAAATACCGCTCGACATCATCCTATTATGAAGTTCCTGCTGGCACTAATACGACTTATGCCACGAACATGCCGTCGGGCGATATTCATATCGCCTGGTGGGAAACTTCCACTAACACGACCACGATAGATTGGGTGCGGGTCAGGAAGGACACGGCCAATGAGCCGACACCATCAGCGTTTGCAGAGGCGTTCGGTGGCGCGACCACATACGACGTCACAAAATATTCCAATGCCCGCCTCAAAAAGCTAGGCGCTGAGGTCACCCGCTATTCGACCGCCCGGCTCAAGAGACTCGCCGTGGAACTCACGGTCAATAGCAGCGCCAGATTGCGTCTAACCACCGGACTCAGCAAGGCATCGGTCGCCCGCTTGAAGAAGTTGGGTGCTGAGGTCAACAAGACATCCGATGCCCGACTGAAGAAGCTAGCGAACGAGATGAGCAAACTCTCAAATGCCAGACTCAAGAAGACGACCGACATTACGAAATACTCCAATGGCCGCCTCAAGAAACTGGGGAACGATAGGACCATCGATTCCATAGCACGGTTGAAGAAATTGGGTGTAACCCTCTCCAAGACATCCGATGCCCGTTTGCAAATCACCACCGGGACACAGACGATCACCAAGTATTCCAACACCAGACTCAAGAAGCTGGCCAACGAACTCATTAAATATTCCAACGCCCGCTTGAGGAATGCGGGCATCACCCAAACGAAATATTCTGATACACGACTCAAGAAGCTGGGCAATGACCGCACCATCTATTCCAACTCCCGCTTGAAGAAGCTCGGCGTGACATTGACAAAGGATAGCATCGCTCGGTTGCGCCTCACCAACACCACCTCAAAGCAATCAGTCGCTCGCTTAAAGAAACTCGCCGCTGAATTGACAACGAGTTCCAATGCAAGGATACTCAGGACATGGACCAACACCAAAAATACTGATGCGCGACTGAGGCGAACGGGCATCGAACTGAGTATGGTAAGTTCGGCGAGGGTTCGGGTTACTACCATCCTCAATAAGGCGAGTGACGCCCGCCTCCAGACATCATTCATTTGGCGCGACAGTCTTTCATTGTTGGGGGAGAAAGGACTCTCATCGGTCGGCGGTGAAACGGAACCCTCCTCATTGCTGGGCGATCTGACAATCACGGGCATAGCGGGCGAGATAGAATCGGTTTCATTGGGTGGAGGCAAGGCATGACATCAGAGGATCAGAATTTCGAGTTATATGCGGGGGACAGCAAGGACATAGTGGTCACGGTCACGGATTCGAATGGGGCTGCAGTGAACCTCACAAACTTCACCATATTCTGGAAATTGACACTACTACCCACATCCTCGACCGCCCTAATATCAAAGGCCGTTGGGACTGGCATCGTGAAGACCAATCCATCGGGTGGGATATTCACAGTCACTATCACTAATACAGACACGGCCACGCTTGCTGGATGTTACTATCATGAGGCGAAGATCGTGGACGGGAGCAGCAATGAGTTCACGGTGACCAGTGGACGGGCGATCATACATTCGAGCGTGGTATGATGACAACAACCTACACGACCCCAGAACGGGTGGTGGCCATGTTGAGGCTCATAGACAAGAATAGCATACGCCTCCAATTAAGTGAGACCAGTGAACCGGCAAGGAGTGAGGTCGAGGCATGGATCAATGAGGCAGAGGACTACATCGATGAACAGACACACCACGCATGGAGGTCCACCACCGTCACCAACGAGATGCATGACCATCACATGCGTTGGGATGGGTTCGGGCATCTGGAGTACGCGGTCACCCTGCAGAACCGCTCGGTCATTGCCTTCACATCTGGAACAGACAAGATAGAATTGTGGAACGGCTCGGCGTGGAAGGACCTCGTCTTGTCCTCCAATGGATTCACTGAGGCCCGAGATAAGGACTACTGGGTCGGCTATACAGATGGAATCATCTACTTGGTGTCACAGAGACCGCTCTTAGGCAGGGACACGGTCAGGGTAACCTACCGTTATGGCGAGACGGTAGTGCCGGGTGACATCAAGCGAGCGGCGGAGATGTTGGCAGGACTCCAATATCTAGAGAGTGACTTCTACCGCCTGGGCTTGCCGGACGGGCAGGACTTCGCGTCGCCGAAGGCGAGCATCATGCAGAAGTGGCGCGACGACGTTGAGAAAATTCTTGAACATCGCAAGGAGTTCAGGGGGGCGTTGGTGATCTGAGATGGCCGTCGATGAGGAACTCGTTGTTTACAACCTCCTGAATACCTACTGGAACAGAGGCACCGTGACGAAGCCCCCGCTCTATTACACCAACGACATGAAGGAGGTCGACGGGAAGCGCGGCCTGAAGATATATGCCGTCGACAGCACGACGGATGACATGCTTTCCGAGACCGAAGCCAGGGTGAGCATAGATTTCTGGTCGCAGGGCCGAGCCGATGTCATGTTGATGCGCGATGAGATATACCGCATCCTCAAGACATACGCTGCCGCGACCGGGAGCGCTTACGATTACATGCAAATCTCCTCCGGGAAGAAGATGGCGTCATACACCAGATTCTACCGTTACGTCATCGACGTGATTCTTCAAGGAGGATTTTCGAACGTGAGATGAGTGGATGGGTGAAAGAATGGCAGAACTAACGCAGGCGGAAATAGACGCCAAGAAGGAACAATACGAGGCAATGAGTGCGAAGTTGGAAGAAATGGCCGATGAACTGATAGCCAACGGCGTCGAGATCGCGGCTGAGGGTAAGCCCTGGTATAAGTCAAAGATGTTCTGGACGAATGCCTTTGCACTTGTAACGATGGGACTATACTTCGCCGGGATAACACCAGTGATGGTAGCGGCCATCATCGGAACGGCAGCCGGATTCGTGAACATCTACCTCCGCGCAAGTTCCCTGGCACAACCGTTGACCCGGTGAGGTGATCACACGGGATTCGGCGAGAAGTTCCAGGGGATGACGCCCGATATGGTCATAGTCGAGGTGGCGACCAGGCTCGCGAACATCGAGACCAAGGTCGACGCGATTGAGACAAAGGTCGACCAGATAAAGTCCCCCTCGCCGCTGTGCGCCGACCACGAGCAGCGCATCGCCGAACAGGAGCGGGTCGAGAAGGAGCGGAAGGATAAGAACGTCAGCAGGCGGGAACTCATCCTGTGGGCGGTCGGCATCGTTGTGATGACCATAGCATCGAACTTCGCCTTGATATTGACATTCAGGGGCGGTTGACATGGCGATCTACGTCATATGCGGGCAGAAACTCTATATCGGCGAGTACGACCGCTCGGGTGACATCAGCAAGGTCGGACTGGAGGCGAAGGTCCCTGCGCTCGAAACCACGCCGATAAGTGTCGTGGCCGCCAGGACGTTCATGTCGGGGTTGCAGGATCTGGACTTCGACGCGGACGTTTATACGTCCTATGCGGCCCTGACCGATTCGGAACCGACCCTGTGGGCAAACTTGGCGGTAGCGGACAAACCCCTGTCGGTATATCCGAATGGTGCGGCGGCGAATGCTCCTGGCTATGCATTCCGTTCCCTGCTGACGAGTCTCGACCTGAAGAACAAGATAGGGGACATCGCAGTGTTCGCGATCAAGGCGAAGTCGTCCGGTTCGGTTCTGGTCAAGGTGAACTCGATGGAGGGACAGGTCGTCAAGACCGCAACAGGCAATGGGACGGCATACACCCTCGGGGCAGTCACGGCGGCGCAAAAGGTATACTCGTTCCTCCACATCATGGCCATATCGGGGACGGGGACGCCGACATTGACCGTGGCAGTCCAGTCGGATGATAATGGTGGAATGTCAAGTCCAGTGGCGCAGATCACGCACACGGCGTTCACGGCCATTGGTAGTGAGTGGAAGTCGGCCAATGGACCGATAACCGATACATATTGGAGGCTGAGTTGGACGATCAGCGGGACCAGCCCCTCGTTCACGTTCATTTGCGGGGTTGGGATAAAGTAAGTAGGTGAAAGAATGGCAACATATGTAGTAAGTGGCGAGTATTGTCTCGTCAACACCGTGGACCTATCGGACCACGTGACGGAAGTGACATTGACCTATGAGGCCGATGCCGTGGAAACAACTGCAATGGGCACGACGGCGGCAAAGAGCTTCATAGCGGGACTGACATCTTGGAAGGTCGACGTGGATTTCCAACAGGACTTCGCATCCGCCAAGGTAGATGCGACCCTGACCGGCCTTATCGGCGCGGCGGCCTTTGCAATAGAGGTCAGACCGGCGACCGGCAACAGGAGCACGACCAACCCCGGATACAACGGGAACTGCATCCTGACTAGCTACCCAATCCTGGCAGGAGCGAAGGGCGACCTGGCGAAGACCCGCGTGTCATTCCAGGGCACTGGCGCATTGGCGAGGAGCACGGCCTGAGGCGGTTGACATGGGTGAGATAGTCATCAGATTCAACCCCAAGGCACTTGCGGCCAAGGCGGACGAACTGCGGTCCTTCGATGACCCCGTACTGGGACTTGTCGAATACAAGCTCCTCACGGCGGCGGAGATGATGGTCATAGAACGGCAGGAACTACCGGTAGACATGCTCGGGCTCAAGGCCACACACATGATGATCAGCAAGGCGCACCCCGAGATAACCGAAGAAGACCTGACCGCGATGGACTCAAAGACCTTCGGCCGTCTCCTGGAACGGCTCATCGATGAGGCGGGTTTTCGGGCCAAGAAGCCCGAAAGTGGATCGAGCTGACGGATGAGGGGAAGGCGATGGCCGTCCTCTGCCTCAGCCTCAACAAACTCCCGCATGAGATAGCGGAGGCTACGCAGGCAGAGACTGGTTTCCTTCTGGCGGCACTTGATTGGAAGGCTCAGGAGGCGACGAAATGACCGAAGAGGGTGTCATCTTCATCGCCGCGTTGGCCTGCGTCGTGGTCTTTGATTGTGTCATTTCTCGTATCAAGAAACGCGCAAAGGAGGCGACGAAACATGGCTGACATAGTCGTTCGGGTCAAGGCCGACGACCAGGTGAGCAGGGTCCTCGATAACATCAAGCGCAAGGCGGATGGCCTGCAGAAGGTATCACTTGGCAAGCAACTCATGCCCGGGGGCATACGTGCGGGCGGGCAGACCATCGCTGCCGGGATAAGGGGGGATATCGGGGGCGGGGCTTCGATGCTCGCTAGTTTCGGTACATCCATAGCGAGTGCGATGGGCGGCGGCATGGGGACGGCCCTGACGGGGATATTCACGGGGGTCATGGCCCTCAAGGACATCGGGCAGAGCATGCAATCCACCGTCACGGAGATGTTCGATGCACTGAAAGACGCGAGCCCCATGCTCCAGGGGGTGCTCAAGGTCCTCAAAATGGGGTTCGACAATGTCCTGCGCCCGATTGGCGACACCCTCGCGATGATGCTGATGCCAGCCTTTATGACATTCACTATGGCAAGTGCAACAGCCTATGCTGGCTTCGCATCAGCGATGAAGGATGCGAACCCGAATGAGAGACTAGGACTATTGCAGAATGTGATGTCCACTCAAATGAGTAACCTGGGAATCCTCTTTAAAAACATTACTCCGGTCTTACAAGATTTCTTTGATGCCATTGAACCAGTGATAACAGATAATCTGCCAGCACTCATCGATGATGTAGTACCACTGTTGACGGAAGCAATTAAGACGTGGCTTCCTAGCATACTAGCGGCGATCATTGCCGGTCTCTCCGAGGCAGCCCGTGCACTAATAGAAGGGATGATGCTGCCCAATCCAAGGGACACAAATCCTCCACAAGAAGCTGCAAGTCAACTTGGGAATTGGTTGAATGATCTACTTGGCATCGAGCACGATTGGTTTGGAGAAACCATGTTTGCTGGGGCGAGGTGGCCTAGTGTTTCTGGTGGTCCTATGAGATATTTGCCTGGTCATGCGGCCGGGGGTATTTTCACGACACCGCATATTGCGATGATCGGCGAATCTGGTCCCGAGGCGGTCGTCCCACTGTCCAGAGCTGGCGGATTCGGTGGAGGTGTGGTCTTCAACATCACTGTGGGGAACATCTACGGGGTCGAGGACCTGAGGCGGGAGATGACTAGCATAATCGATGGCTACGCGATGAGGAGCAACTTCAGGAGGTAATCACATGGCTGTTGATTCATGGTACATCACGACACCCTACACATTCGCCACTGGCAACACGGCGACGGTGACAAACGGCAGCGCGGCGATAACGTCATCCGCGAAGTTCAATGCGGGCATGGTGGGTGCGGTCATCCAGTTCAAGGACTTCACCGAGTTTGCGGCCATCGTTTCCACATACACCGATTCATCGCACATCACGCTGGACCGCAACTATGGCGGGACGAACGGAACGTACAATTTCTATTATTCGGCAACCAAGTACGACCTTGGTTCGGTGAAGCGCAACACCATCCAGAAGGAGGAGAGGCAGAGCGATATGATCATGCCCCTCCAGGATTCCACTGGGGTCATCGTCACGCCTGCGACTGGGGCGATCAGGAAGGTGACCATCGAAGGGGATATAGTCGATACCATTGCCGCCGCATCATTGACCGAATATGGCCTAGAGGCCCTCGTCTCCGGCGCACAGCCCATTAGCAACCCTTCACTCCTGTTCCCATACCTCCCACAACGCAATGGGGCAGGAAGATGCCACCGGGTCTATGTTTCGTCTCTCCGAGCGGAGGTCAACGTCGATAAGCGCAATGCCACGCAGATGATCGTCTCCTATGTCCTGCAGTGCACCGAGAGGAGTTGAGCTAGATGACGACCCTGACGAACCTAAACATCAACGGGGTCGACTGCAAGGCCGCCGTCCTCTCGTTCGACATCACCAAGACCATTGATGGGTTGCCCAACGTGTTCTCTGGAAAGTTCATGCGACTCGCGCTCGATGCCTTGAATGTCCCTGCCCTGCGGCACACACTCACCGTCTACTACACGTGCTCCGATGCAACGACCGAATATGAGTTCCAAGGCTATGTCACTAAGGTTGACCCGGTTGGGGGATTCTATGATATCGAGGCTCAGAGCCTGAGCAAGAAACTCTTGGAGCAGACGTTCAGCACATCGCAATTTGCAACGGCATGCGATAACATTGTCATGGAGATATCCGAACTCGACACGGGGATGACCTTCTCCCATCCCAGTGGTGGGTGGTGTGGCAACACCGTCGCTGAGTTCTATGGTTACAATGAGAGGAAGTACGACCTGCTCAGGTGGCTTTGCCTTCTTTCACAGAATGGTGCGAACGCACCTTGGGTATTCTACCAATCTGGACGAGACAACGTCACATTTGTCTGGGACAAGTTCGGGCGTTACGACACGGGGATCACGCTCACTGTCGGGACGCATGCAATCGAACCAATGACGTGGCAGAAGGATGAGAACCAAATCATCAACACTGTCACGGTGAACTACACCACTGGAACGTATGTCGCAACCGATGCGGGGTCCATCTCCACCTATGGCGTGCGGAACATGATCATCAACCGGCCAGACATCAACGCCGCCGCTGATGCGACATTGATTGCCAATCAGATAGTCTTTTATTTCAAGGCCCCGCTCGAAGTGGTCACGGCGAAGGTGATGCACGACTCATTGTTCTCTGGAACGCATTATGATGTCCTGAACCAAAAATACACATTGACCGATGCGACCGTCGGCAAGACGAGCATGGGACCATACACGTGCATCAAACACATCCTCCACTACCCATCATTCATAGATGAACTGACCTTCGGGATGCCATACACGAGCACACAATCCTTCTTGAATGATATGCGCTCCGCTATGACTTGGTTGAGCAAGGACACATTCTGCCCCCGTGTCAGTGATACGGTGCAGCACTCGCTCGACGTTGAGGCGAGTACCGCATCCACGACTTATGTCAAGCTCAAGACCATAACATTCTCGGCTGGTCTGCCAGCGCGGTTCAGGGTCAAGTTCGACCTGAAGACGAGCAATGTGTCATATCTAGCCTATGGTGAAATATACTGGAACGGTGTGAACATCGGCACTGAACATTATACTTACTCCACAACATATGTCACATATCCGGTGGATTGCGCGTTCTTCATGCAGCCAGGAGACACCCTTGAGATTTGGGCGCACATTCAGGCAGGAGGTGGGGCGACGGCATACGTCCAGAACTTCCGTGTCTGCTATGACATGGGATTGGTCAAAGCACCCATATCAGATGGCGATACTGTGCCGCCACCCTCAACCGTGGATCCTAATCCCTACGAATATTTCAGACGATATGGGGCAACCAGGGCCAGACATTACACGATGCCCCATGCAGCCACCGACATGACGGTTTCGGGGGCACTGGTGAATAACAGACTGTATGCCATACCATTCGTTTGTCCAAAGACGGTGACGGCAGACATGATCTCGGTGTATTGCACGACTTCGGTGGGTAGTGGTGCATTGAGATTGGGGATATATTCTGATACGAATGGAGAACCGGGAACGCTTCTGTTGGACGCAGGAACAGTAGATACATCCTCAACTGGTCTAAGATATATAAACATAAGTCAATCACTCACTGGAGGAGTTCTATATTGGTTAGCTGCTATCGGCAACAACGCAACTCATCAATTCAGAGTTCCAGCACTTGCGAGCATATTCAATGTCATAGGAATAGACGCGGCAATCGGAACATCAGTGGTCACGCACCTTTATTATGCTGGGTCCTACGGTGCATTGCCCGGGACGTTCCCCACCCCGACGAATGGAACGGGCATAGTGTTTCCCGCGATATATATCAGGTTGAGTGCGTGATGGCAAAGGGGGCGTGTGAACTGGCCATCCCGTTCGTACTGCGGTACCTGGCACTGGATATCGAGAAGAACCCGATGGGGTAGGGGAACTCATTAGGGTCGGGTCAACGATGGTCACGGTCCAAGAACCCAAGGCCAGCGAAAAACAGACCAACCCCTGCGAACGCGGTCATCCACACGCCGATACCGATATGCCCTACATTGATTTCTATGGCAGCATAGATCGCCACTCCAGCGACCAATGCACCGATCGCGCTCACCGTGCTAGAGGGTGCGTATCTCCCAAATCTTGCATGTTCAGCAAGGACTTCGCCTCCAGCCAATAGGCCCATGATGGCCGTAAGTATCCCATATCCCCGTTCCAATCCATTCTGGGAGTAGGTCCCAAAGAACTGCACCTCGACCCAAGGAAGAAGCGCGGCCAATATGACCAGCCCGGCCGAACCGAGTGCTAAGAGTTCGGTGGGGTTGAGGCTGTCGGTCGCCTCTTTGCGGACCAGTTTTATTGCCATTGCTTCGCCTATCTCATTTCTGTCCCTTGGTAAATCACTTTCGGACACCTTCTGTAATAACCTTAATAATGAGGGTCGGTATTCCTTGTCTATGGGGGGGTATATAAACGCTAGACAGACCCGCAGGACTCTTTCGTGTGATCCTGGAAACGGACCGCACGGTGGATGATTCGATAGTAAACGAAGTCAGCAAACTACTTGTCAAGCTCGCCCCTCTTTTCCATCATCATAGGTGACTCGTTGTTGTCGGGTGAGTTCTCTCGCATAAGCATCGTATCTGATGCGTTCTATTTCGCGCCTTATCGCCCCGCGTGCCAGGTCAGTAAGTCCCCTATATAATCCGTCCGATAGTTGGATGGCATCCAGCATGGCCGTCCGTTCCTCGACCGTCTGCCTGAAATTGAGTTGAAGCCCTCTGTCCGGCTTCCTCTTTGCCTCCGTTCCCCCCGTCATCCCTTCGCCTCTTGCCCATCCAACATATCATTCTGATATACTTGTATATATAGGTTGCATACAAAACACCCGGAATGGTGATTACAATACTAGCACGACCACTCGCTCGGTTTCATTACAAGCATAATCATTATATACATAACTAGATAATCACCCTACAGATGCTAGCGCAAGAGAAGGGACCGAATAGGGATGCACACTCTCCAGCCCAGCATCTGCGGACGCCCGAAGGTTTTTCACACACGGTTTCGCCACCTCTTGTTCAGACCTTCCCCCATCCTAATCCCTGGCGTCCGTTCCCGAACATCAATGGAGTGAGAACATGACCACCGAAACACAGCAGATAAATCTGCAAGGCGAGAACGTCGAGACGCGTGAGTGGGATGACGACCCGAAGGAACCGCCCCATTACATCGGGACGGACAAGTTCAAACTTCGGACGAACACCGCGAAGTTGGAGAAGTTGCTTGAGAAACCTGATGCCCGCGAGGTGTCGCATTACATCAAGCACAATCTCCGAGCGGTCAAGGACGCCGAGATAAACACCGGAGATTATGATGCTGCGGTCCTCGCGATCGGTGCGGCATTATCCAATTGAGAAGGGGCGTGCGGGATGAACCCAGACGAATGGAAAATCAAGAACTGTCAATTCTGGCGCGACTTGTATGTTGAGTTTGAATGCATAAAGGACGAGGCCGTGAGGCAGGACGCCACCTCCACTATCTATATCGAGGCGTGCAAGGAACAGATCAACCCGAGGGCGAGCGATCCATCAAGTCCAGAGGGATTCGTGCCTGCGGACAAGCTGGGGAAGATGGAGGAAAAGAAGCCGATCATCCAGCCGCCATGTGAGCCGCCCGTGCCGCTCGAAAAGAAGAAGGAAGGGCCAGATCAGGAGATGACCGACTTTGAGGGTAAGAAGATTGATGCGTTTGATCGCAACAAGCCCGGATGGGTCTGCTGCCCCAACTGCGGCTCGGTGGATATCCACCACATCTCAGAAAAGGATGGCAAGAAGCGGAAGTTTTGCGCGTGTTATGATTGCGGCATCTTCCTGAACATCGACAGCAAGTGCCAACCGAGCATCAAGGAGATGGAACCAAAGTGAGAATGATGACTGGCGTGATCGCGACGGTTCATGGGCTATACCCGTTCGAGGTGTCTCCCGAAATAGAAGGGCCCAGATGCGATAGCGGACCTTGTGCCGGTGTGGGGGCAACGAGACAAAAAACAGGGTGTATCGCCGGGACTAACCAGACCTCAGCTAGCCGGAGTATGGAACCCAGACCGAAGAATAGGGAGGAAGAAGTGCCCCAATATAACTTCCCTTCGCCACGGAACCAGTCATCATTTAGTATCAAAGAGAACGGGACAGGCGGAGAACCGCCCAAAGGATACGCACCGGTGATTCGCACCTTTCGCCCTCGGGCGCTGCGGCCGAGTCGCCGATTTATAATGTCGGCTTGGGACGGTTCTAGGAGAGGGTTTAGGAGCGGAGCGGGCCACGGCCCCTGTGAACTTCGCTCGGAATCTCACGCCCCCGACATTCCCAAGAAAGAAGGGAAAGTGGTGAGAGATTGATTGACAAAATGATTGAACTCAATTCTCCGAGAGGGAAGGAACTAGGATTCGTCAGTGAACGGTTTACCGGCTGGCTCTGGGAGAAAGACCACGAAATTTGGATTAGTTTCATTGAATCCAGATTTCCGGGCAAAGGACACTTTAAGGAACTCGTCCAGTCATGCCTCAAAGAAGGCAAGACCGTCATAGTGCCAACACCACTGGGCCGCATGCAACACATCGTGCGCGCCGCTGGATTCCAACGGAGAAAGACACGATTGAAAGACGGTCCAATGGCTGGAGAGATCTTGGAAACATGGCGGTTGAGTCCATCGAAATAGAAGGGATGGGATGCAAGTTCAAGACAAATCTAATATGCCGTTGGGAGATATGATGTCCAATGCCATACAAGCGCAGGGACGCTTGGCACAGGCAGATGAGGGAATACTTGAAAGAGAAGGCACACATCAGCGCGATGACGAGGGCGCATTACACGCAGGCGCTGGACCTGGCCGGGGGACTATTGGAGTGGCCGAACCCGTCCAAGGTGAGTCTGGCAGAGATGCACCGCCTGGAGGCCACGATGAAGCGGTCGAGCAACACCAGGGCGATATACTGCTCCGTGATAAGGACGTTCCTTCGTTGGTCGGGCAACCGGGACGCGATGCGTTGGACCATCTCGGCGAAGGCGCAGGCCAAGGTGGATGGCGTATTCCTGTCCGAGCCAACGGTGGAGACACTAAGACTGGTATCGAGAAGGTTGTCGAACGATCACGAGCTGCTCTATTCGCTCGCCGTGGACAACGGCTGCCGCCTGATAGATATGGAGCGGATGACGGTGCAGAATGCCAAGGAAATGCTCAACTGTCAGCTCTCGATGATCCTGAGCAAGGGACGGGGTGGCGGCAAGGTAAGACCGCTTGCGCTCAACTCCTACACGATAGCGCCGCTTGCGAAGCATCTAGAGGGGCGAGAGGGTGCGACCCGTTTGTTCCCCTACCACAAGTTGCAGATGTATCGGAAGCTCAAGCAGATATCCGAGGCATCGGGCGTCCGATTCGCGCCGCACGACCTGAGAAGGACCTTCGGCAACAGGCATTGGAGGGCAGGCACTCCGATCGAGACGATAGCGCGATTGATGGGGCACGAATCGGTCGATATGACGTTCAAAGCCTACATCGGCGTGCAGATGGAGGATATGCTCTCGGCGCAAGCGAAACTATGTCCCTCCCGGTCGAGCCAGCAA
>Ga0315293_10000683_pt1 | contig 31813 bp, 28 predicted proteins | sample YL17G13_20_MG_FD_203071 | JGI IMG/M metagenome (GOLD analysis project Ga0315293, IMG submission 203071) | Sediment microbial communities from Yellowstone Lake, YNP, Wyoming, USA - YL17G13_20 | ecosystem: Environmental > Aquatic > Freshwater > Lake > Sediment | place: USA: Wyoming | collected... | reverse complement strand
GGGCGAGTTTCCCCCTGGCGGGGGACAGACAAACTAAATCCGCTTCCTTCGTCGGCGGATAGTTTGTGCTGCAAACTCGCCCCTATATCTTTTATTTCACCGGTGCCGCCGGAGGCGGCGGGGGCTGGGGCGGAGCCAAGGTGAACCCTATCGGTATCAGCATCTCCAGGGCATTGAAGATGACGATCTCCTTGACGATCTTGCCGTCCTTCTGGTAGTCGATGGAAAGGCCGGTGATGTTCACCTTCCTGCCTGTCGGCGGCACGGTGCCGCCAGGGGTGACCATGGGCCCGGTCTGCGTCCCGGTCATCGTCCAGATCGTCGCGATCTTGTCGCCCTGGACCACGACCTCGGGGAAGGCCATGACCAGGTCGGGCATCATCGTGCGCGAGTTTTCAATCCACTGCTTGATCCCCTCGTGGCCGACAAAGGGCACGGGCGTGGAGCTGGACGTGGCCACGCAGTCGGCCGTATACAGCTCCGGGATAAGTGCCAGGTTGCCCTTGTTCCACATCTCCAGCACCTTGTCCAGCAGGATCTGCGCTTTTTTCTCGCACATTTTCTTTTCGACCATCTGCTGGCTGCTCAAGGCAAACGTAGCCAGGATCATCAAACAGACAAAAAACGCCAGTTTTTTCATTCTTTTTCCCTCCAAATTTGAGTTTATATTCCTATAATCCCTTGAAAAACGATTGTCAAGTTAGTCACACTATAGTCACACTGGATAGGTTTCGTTGCCCTTCGGGCACTACGAAACCTATAGTGTGACTATAGTGTGTCTATCCCCGAAGGGGATGGGACATGGTAGATGGGTAGAAGGGTAAAAGGGTTGATGGGTTAAGAAATCGGCTGACGGTTACTCACAGCGGTCCGCTGTAGCTCGTGTTGGTCGTTCCCTCGCGGGCCACCCAGCCGATCCGCTCCCTGAGCCGCGAGGCGAACTCCGGCACGGTCCAGTCGTCGCCGGCCCAGCCGACATCGACCTGGGCCATGAATCGCCGCGGCGTTTTCCCGTTTTCGAGCAGCGTGACGATGTAATAGCAGTTGTCGTTGCGCTGGTCAAAGCTGTCGAACCTCGCCGTCCACGATCGGGAAGGGTCGATAATTACCGGCTCGGCGAAACAAGGCCACGTGAACTCCATGGCTGCCTCCGGGAAAAGTATACCGGGTTCGGGACCGGGCGGCAAGGGCGATAAATACGGACAGGTTTCAAACCTGTCCCTACATCTGGAATTGCGGGTTTGATGAATCAAACCCCTACGGTCGGGATTGTCTTTTCTTTGCTAACACTAACACTATACCATCACTATGTTTTTGGCCATTTCTTTTAGCTGTCAAAAACATCTTGTGATGGTATAGTCACACTAGATAGTCACACTATGGTTTCAACAGTTTTATAAGTAGTTGAAACCATTCAGTGTGACTATAGTGTGACTACACTAACACTTTTTTCTTGCTTATAATTGCCCAGAAAAGCTCGACTTCGGCGCGAGCTCGCGTTCGAGGAGCTCGAGGTATCCTTCCAGCCAGGGCGTGTGTATGCCGATGAACGCCTCGCCGTCGCCGGGAAGTTTCGCCCAGGCGGCCAGGGCGTATCTGACTCTCTGCGGCATGCGGACCTCCTGATTGCCGGTCAAGCAGGAATGATATAGAAAAAGCATTTTACTGGCAAGGGGGACGAACCGATCGCCCGACGCCTGCACTCTTTAATTAGCAAACCATTATAGAATGCCGGGTTCCGGCCCGGATCGTCTTTATGATAGAATACGTAAATTACTATTGAAAAATGATGAATAAGCTGATGCTCGCCGGGGTCCTTGCCGTCGTCCTGTGCGGCTGCGGCCCCAGGCCCCTTCCTCTCCCCAGGGTCGCTCCGCAAGGGGTCCGCCTCCCCTTCGGCCTGCGCTGGAACATGGAAAAGGAAACGGTCCGCGGCGCGCTCAAGGGCTATGGGTCGGGGCAATGCGAGGGCGATTTTTGCAAATGGAAGCGGAACACGGACAGGTTCCTGGTCGACTATTCGCTCGGCTTCCGCAACGGCCTGCTGACCGGGTTCAGGATCATCTACCACGTCGTCGGGCCCGCCGAGCGGGCGCTCTACCCCGCCAGGATGAAGAAAATGAAGCAAGCGGCGCGGGCCTGGGAGTTCAAGGAGCTCCAATCTTTTCCCCTTTCCGCCTCCGGCGATCGCTACCAGTTCGTTTGCCCGGGCACCTGGATGAGCGTGGACTGGGGCGAAGGCGAGTTCGGCCTGAACATAGTCATTGTCATGCAGGCCAGGAAGTGATCCCTTTGGTTCAAGCTGCAGGATGGAAAAGTGGTCGAAAACTATAGGTATATTTGAGGTATTGATCGAGATTAAGTATTAAGCGAAGAGGGTAGGTATCCCAAAAGCGAATTTGACTATTGAAATAAATTGAGTGCGATGGTTATATGCTTGGCTTCTATGGATGAATGAAAACAACTGATTTTTTGAAATTTGCAGAACAACAAAGTCATAAAGTCAAACACCGTCCTTAAATTGTTTCTGAATTCTTTTTTCTTGTATTATGGTCGATTGAATGCTGAAAAGATCACAAAAATCCCTATTTTGCCTGAAATCAAGCAGGGTATTTATTTTACATGCCTTATTTAATACATAAATCATGCTTTAAATTTTAATTATAATTGACTAATTTTAGATCAAGATAGGAATAGGAGGTTAACCATGTTCTCAATTTTTAGGGCGAAAAGTATCGTAAAAAATTTGGCCAAAACCCTGCTTCCGGTCATTTTATGTCTCTTTTTTATCGGATGTCCCCCACCTTTAGCGAACATCTATACCCCATCTGAATTCAACACTTTTTTAAAATCTCACAACTGGATCCCGCTGCCATTCCCTGATTCCAAATTCATACCTGGATCGATTATTCGCGTCACGGACGAGGAAATTCGCTGGATCGACGACTTGACCTCTTGTGGCTATCCTCTTCCCGAGTTTGTGGCTCCGAGCTATATCCCGAGCATTACATTCGATAAGGCTATCGCGATCGATACAAGCGCAATGATCAGTATCAAGGGCATCGAAACTGGCGCGGAGTTCAATAAAGTTAAAAAAATCCATCTGGAATTGACTGACCATGGTGCCGATGCCCTGCGAATAATCAGGTTGCAAACCTGGATGCAGGATCCGAATAACAGAGGCAAGGTCAATGATCTCTGCATGAACGAACTTTTGAACCCCGACACCTATCTGGTTACCGAAGTTATGCGCGTATCCAAGGGCAAATACACTCTTGTTGACGAAACCGGCAGCCAGATCAAGTTAAAACTTCCAACTATTTCCAATTTTATAAAGATCGATCCGAGTGTAAAATACAATATTACCGTCGACGGCAGCTTGGTGATAGAAAAACCGGTATATTTTGCCGTACGTAATGCCGTGCGAGTCGGGGACGGTTTTGCGACCCTTGGCGAACCCGGCCAAAGCCAGGAAACCGCGGATGCCAAGATCGAGAAGATCTTCCTGAAAAAGAATAAACAGTAAGCGGCACTGCACATTTACTTTTTTTGCAAAGACTTTATGAATATAAATGAGGCTGACAATGTCAAAAAATAAGTTTGCATTAGTAATCAGTTTGGTCATTTGCGCCGTTTTAGTTCTAGCTTTAGCTTCTTCATTTATATTCAACTCAGGCTGCAAAAAACTCAGCCGCGGTGAAGGAAATCCTGCGGAGTATGAACCCAAGGAAACCGGTGAAGGAAATCATGCAGAGTATGAAACCAAGGAAGCTGAGGAAGAACCTCTGGTAGAATGTGAACCACCGGAAACCAAAGAAGGAAGTCATCCTGAGCGTGAGCCCAAGGTAAACGGTGGTTCATCTGAATACAATATTGAAATAGAACCGAATGCGTCTCGTTCTCCCCTGGTTCTGATCCCTGACAAAATAACTACGATCTTATTTTTTATAGGCTCCAGGTCGTCCAACAGTGTAATCAGAGGCATCAAACCGAATGAAGACCTGAAAGCTCTTGCTGAAGGCAAGCCCATCGAGCTTACGGTAACACTGTTCAGTTCAATTTCAAATGCGGATACATTCCAGCAAAAAAAAATAACCTACGATCCCGTGGCGGGATGTTCCGATTCGACCCGATTCCAGGTCTTGCCGAAACTGAAAGCTGTATCGGGGAACGACAATATTGGCAAGCTGATATTTGTTGTTGACGCGAATGGCATGGAGATCGACGTGATCCAATTGGACGCCATCGTGGGCAGTCCAACGGCGGCAGCCCTTGCCAAATACTCGGCTCCGGCGAAGTTGGCCATGCAGGGCATCCTTCCTGAAGACGTCAAGGTGCCCGACCTGATTTTGGCGATCGCCCCGGAGGAGGGAGGCCGGCTGCCGATCATTGTGAGGCCGATCCATCCCGACCTGGTTAAGCTTGTCCAGAATGCGCTGGATGACAAGGCTCGGGATCATTGGAAGTTCAGCTCCGGAGTTGCCGCAAGGGATGTGGAAGGACTTGTGAGGGATGCTTACCTGGTGTTGACCGCGCTTGCGGAGCAGAAGCAAAAAGATCTGCAAAAAAATTACAGCGCTAAACTGTCGAATAGCGCCAGCATGCTTTATTTCAGCGATCAAGACAAGGCCACGGCTCTTAAACTGATCAGCAAGGAAGGGGCTCAGTTATACTGGCGAATATTCTGCCAGGGGAGTGCCAGACTTAGGAGCACGATGCAAAGCATTCTCCAATCTGATCTTGAGAATAGGCCGCTCAAGCTGAGAATAATATCTACGAATTTGTATGTCCCCTGGCAAATCCTTTATTCGGATCCCACGCTTGCAGAACCAATAAAACCGAAGCTGTTCTGGGGATTCCGTTACAAGCTCGGCACGACGCAGCTGGTCCATGCCGCGATCGGCCGCACGAAAACTGCAATGGCCAAGCCCATGCCGCAGGATGTCCTATTCGGCTCATGGAAGGGAAGCTCGATCCCCGATGTGGATGATCTGGTTAAAACGAAAGGCGATGATCTAAAAGAGTATCTCAAAACAAAGTTGAGCGGAGAGATCTATTCGTGCGCCAAAAAAAGCGATTTCATTTCTCTCCTCACCAGCCAGGCAAAAAAATTGAAACTGATTTTTCTATACGGCCACGGAAGTTCCGGAACGGCTCTTTTTATCGGCAATTCGCTCTTAACCGGGAAACCCTTGACCATTGCGGCTCCGAGCATCATCGGGCCCTATTTTAAATTCACCGATGAAGCGGATGATCTTCTGACCCCGAGGGATTTCGATTTGTTATCCGCAGGAGTGCCCGCGACTGATTCAAACCCGGCCTTTTTCAAGACTCAGCCGATCATCATTATGAATGCCTGCGAGACCGGAACAGCGGGAATGGGGATGGCTGATAATAGCGGATTTATAGCAGCCCTTACCCGAGCCGGAGCCAGATCGGTCATAGTCACGGAAGCCCCGGTCTGGTCGAATTTTGCCCAGTTTTTCGGGAGGGACCTGATTGAAGAGATTCTCGGCGGAGAAGACGTGCAAGGAGCGCTTTTAAAAGTTCGTCTAAAACACCTTTCAGTATGTAAAAATCCTTTCGGATTGTATTATTCCTTATATGGCAACCAGGCCGCATATATTAAAAAATAGCAATTAAAAATAGTTCAAACCCATTCATCCGCATCGAAAACAAAACTTTGTCATTTTCTTCCCTAATGCCCTTCGCCCTCCACTTTATGGCGAGTTTTTTCTTTCTTTTCATCCCTCATTTGACAATTTTTCCCTGATTACTTATGACGAATTTTCAGCACAAATTACATCCACTCCCTTGCGAGGATGGATAATTTATGCAGAAATACCAGCACCGTCCCTCATCCGTCTCCCGTTCAGCTGTTCATGCTTTGAAAAAAAAAACATGAAGGGGTATACTTGCTCCATAAACAGGGCAGGGAGAGCGCATGGAAGAGAAAAGAACTGAAATCCTGAATAATCGGAAATCCTTGAATTTCCAGCCGGGAGAAGTATTTGCCGGCCGCTATCGGATCATCGAGAAGATCGGGCAGGGCGGGATGGGCGAGGTCTTCAAGGCCACCGACCTGGAACTCTCCGAGACCGTTGCCTTGAAAATGATCCGCCCTGAGCTCAGCGAGAAGCCTGAGATCGTTGAGCGGTTCAAGCGCGAGCTGCAACTCGCCCGGAAGATCAATCATCCCAATGTCATCCGCATCCATGACCTCGGGTCGGCGGACGGCATCCGCTATATTTCGATGAAATACATCGAAGGCCAGAGCTTGAAGGACCTTTTGCGCGCATCCGGGAAGCTGACGATTGACAAAGCGATCGAGATCTCCACCCAGGTCGCGGACGCACTGATTGCCGCCCACGAGAACGGCATCGTTCATCGTGATCTTAAGCCGCAAAACATCATGCTGGACCGCAACGGAAACGCTTTGGTCCTTGATTTCGGCATTGCCCGCTCTGTTTCCGAGACGTCACTCACGGGAACGGGCATCCTGATTGGCACGCCGGATTTCATGTCCCCGGAACAGATCCATGGAGGGCATGCCGATGCCAGAACGGATATCTACTCTTTCGGCATTATTCTCTATGAAATGGTGACCGGAAGGCTTCCTTTCATTGCGGACAATCCGGCCATTCTTTTGCATTTGCATCTGCATGAAAAACCCATGTCTCCTGCCAGCCTGAACAAGGATGTTCCCAAATGGCTTGACGGCATCATACTCAAGTGCATTGAAAAAAAGCCGGAGAGCAGGTTTGCGAACTTTTTGGAAATAAAGGATGCGCTTGCTCATCCCGGTTCCCGGGGAGTGAAAAACGTGAACGCCGGATCGAAAGGGCTGCGGGTCCCGTGGAAAAAAATAGTCAACCCGGAGCGGAAATGGCTCAGGGTCATGGCGCGAATTTTTTTTGTTGTCCTGTTCCTATACATGATATTATCCGCGGTCGGCTTGATTTGTGATGAAATATATGGCGGGAAATTGAAGAAATTGATCGAGGCATCCAACGATTCCTTTTTCAGCCGCTTCCCGATCGGGAAAAACTATATTCCTGCTTCTTGGGAAAAGCGCGAGTGCGATGCCTGGAAAAGCTATGATCAACTTTTTCCGCCAAAAATCGATTCTCGCCGATCTCCCGAAGAAAATACGAAAGTAGAAAACTATACGAAGGCAATAACCGGGAATCCGGCAAAAATGCAATTGAATGATTTTGTGGACCGCCTGGTTCCCGCCGATCTTGAACAAATGCGGCAGGTGTTGAGCCAAATGGTGAAGAATATGGACCTGGATGAATTCAACAGGGCCGTGAGCTGTTCCAGCCTCACGTATCCTTTCCGCCCGCAAGAAACCTTAATTCACAACTTGCTCCTGCAGTTGCTATATGCCCGAACCATTATTTTGCAGGCCCGGGTAGATGCCTTGAATGGAAAATTCGAAGCTGGCATGCGAAAGATAAGCTCCCTGTTGGTATTCTCAATGGATGCTTTTTTATCAGCGAAATATATGATTCAGGGTACTATTTCCCTTGCCGTTGCGATCCTGGCATTTCGTGAATCCTTGCCCATGCTGTTGGATCCGGCTTTCCAGGTAACCGGGAAGAACGCCGTTGAATTGGAATCGCTTCTCCGTGAATGGATAGGCTTGGCCCGGATCGAATCGCTGAGCTCCATATTCAATTCGAGCATGCTGGATGGGGTCATGCAGGAATTGTACGGATCCGCGGATTACACTTCCGAAAAAAAGGCTGGATATTATTATTCGATCGGGAAGCTGAAATACTGGAGATCTTTCTTTTCGGATAAGAAATATTTTTATGACCGGGTGAGCCGCCGGTCCAAATTGAATGAGGGCTTCTCCATGATCACTAAGCCGGACAAAATCCTTGAATTCATAAAAAAGCTAAAGGAAGAGAATCCCGCGGATATATTTTTCGGGATAGACCGTATGTCCTATAAGCTCTATCACTGCCGGACTTTGGCTAAATTGGCGCTGCTGACATTCCAGCTCAGAAAAGAAGGATATGATTCAAAAGAATTTGCCAATTACAGGGCAAGTGAATATTTTATCAACGAAATTACCGGTAATCCTTTTGAATTGCTTAAACGGAATGACGGGACGATCCAGGTTGCCATTGACCAAAATTTGAGTTTCCCTGTTCGGCTTGGTCCTTATCGCAGTGAATACCTTATTATCCTTAAATCTTTTAAATATTTAGACTACGATAAGCCGATCTTGGAAGGTTTAGCCGAGTAATTCCCTCGGGGTATTGCTGGCCCTCTTTATTATACTGATCATTTGGCTTTTATAGGAGATTTTCTCAGGCTGGAGCGGATGTCATTGCTGCCTGGTTCAAGCTTCAGGGTGGAAAGGTAATCGACGTTTCGGGATTTATTTAAAATAAAATATCACATTTCTCCCCATGCTTTATTTGAAATAATTCTCCAAGGTTAAAGTGGCGATATAAAAGGATTATTAATTCAATAAATTAATCCAATTTAAATTAACAACACGATTTTCCCCATTGCCCTTTGTCGGGCAAGCGTATATGAAACTCTTTCATTAAAAAGGAGTGGCGCGATGATGGTCAACAAGGACAATGTCCGTGCCCTGTTCGAAAAACCCAAGGCCGGCCAGGCGGCCGAAGCCAAAGCAGAAGTCGTTTCCCCGGCGCTCGGACCAGGCGCGGGCTGCCTCTCCTCCAAGCAGATCCTGCGGGCGATGGTCTTGGGCATCACCGACAACGAGCGCGAGCACGTGCTCAACTGCCTGTCCTGCCTCGAACATCTGCGCCACATCGACAAGGTCAGTTTCAGATCAGGCAGCAACTTCGTCCAACGCATGCTGGCCAAGCTCGAGCCCAAAAAGCGGGCCGAGGCCGCAGCGGCTGCCGTCGGCTACGCCGCGGCGTCCCCTTGGGGGATCGCTACCTGCACGCTGCCATGGAAGATGCCGTTGGAGCAGGGGGCTTTTCACGCCATCTTCGCCACTCTATCGCGGCTGCAGAAGCTGAACCCGGTTTCGCCGCCGGGCCAGGTCTTCAAGGTCGAACTTGTGCCGCTTTTCGTGCTCGAGCCGTTCCGGTTCGACAAGGGGTCGTTCGAGCTCCAGGGGGCGTTGCGGACGAGCACGATCGAAGCAATCGAGAAAATCGACGTCAACAAGGACGGAAAAAGCGATTTTATCAGGCTCACATTCAGCAACCTCAAGCCGTCCAGGCAGATAGCGGAAGCCATCTCCGCCAAGCGTACTATTTACGACACGGTGCGCCTTGTCGGGCAAGTGCAGGATGTACATAAAAAAAAGTTTGACATCGTCGCCCAGGCGAGCCTGGAGTTCAAAGGCAAGTAGCTGTGCGGAATCCTAAACACAGAAGAATAAGTGGCTTTGCCTACTGTTCCCATCCGAAATTCGTCTTCTGGATGCAGCGCAAGCTTCTTTATATTGAATGACAGGTTGCTTCCTTCATATTTGTTCCATTTGACAATTTTCCCCCTATTTTCTATGATGAAATGTAATTTCTGTAAAAGGGGATTATTGCGATAAAAAGGATATGCATCATGAATAAAAAAAATATTAATGAAAAGATTGATTACGAATTTAACAAAATTAATAGGAGTAATTGAGTTCATGCCTGACCATAACTATTTTGCAAACCTGATCTGGCAGATCGCCGACCTGCTACGCGGTCCGTATCGGCCCCCGCAGTATGAACGCGTTATGTTGCCAATGACTGTACTTCGCCGATTCGACTGCGTGTTAGCATCTTCGAAAGCAAAAGTCCTGGCTGAACAAGCGCGGCTCAAAGGGAGTAAGGTCGAAGGTGAGGCTTTGGACCAGCGATTGAACAAAGCCGCGGGACAGCGCTTTCACAACCACTCACACCTCGACTTCGAGAAGCTGAAAGGCGACCCCGACAACATCGATAAACACCTCACCAGTTACATCGATGGCTTCTCTAAGAACGTGCGCGACATCTTCGAGTTTTTCGAGTTCAATAACGAGATCGAGCGTATGCGCGAGGCGAACATCCTCTACCTCGTCGTCTCCAAGTTCTGCGACGTAGATCTGCACCCAAACACGGTTCTGAACGAGCAGATGGGGCTCATCTTTGAGAACCTCATCCGGCGCTTCAATGAGTTGGCGAATGAGACTGCGGGAGACCACTTCACACCGCGTGAGGTTATCCGGCTCATGGTGAACATTCTGTTCATTCACGACGACAGGTTGCTCGCTACGCCCGGCACGGTACGAAAGTTGCTCGACCCGGCCTGTGGTACCGGCGGCATGCTGGCCGAAGCACAAAACTACCTGCGCGAGCACCATGCCGACGCAAGGCTTTATGTTTATGGGCAAGACTACAACAAGCGCGCATTCGCCACCGCGGCCTCCGATATGCTGATGAAGCAAGTAGACCATAACGGCGGCGGCAATAACGTCCGCTACGGCGACAGCTTCACAGAGGACCAGTTCAAGGACGACACCTTCGACTACTTCCTCACCAATCCTCCTTTCGGTGTGGACTGGAAGAAGCAACAGAAGGAAATCCAGCAGGAGCACGACAAGCGTGGCTTCGATGGCCCCTTCGGCGCCGGGCTGCCGCGCGTGAATGATGGCTCACTACTTTTCCTGCAGCACATGGTCCACAAGTTTGAGCCTGTACATCCGGCTGAACAAAAGTACGGTTCGCGCCTTGCTATTGTCTTTTCGGGTTCCACGCTTTTCACCGGCGGCGCGGGCTCGGGAGAGAGCGACATCCGCAAGTGGATTATCGAGAACGACTGGCTCGAGGCGATCATTGCCCTGCCGGAACAAATGTTTTACAACACTGGTATCGGCACCTATGTTTGGATTGTTACGAATCGCAAAGAGAAGCAGCGCATGGGCAAAATTCAGCTCCTCGATGCCCGTGACATCTGGACAACCGGAGGTAGCGAGGAGAGCAAACGCAGCCTCGGCAACAAGCGTCGGCACATCACAGGCAGCCAGATCGCCGAGATAGTGAAGCTATATGGCCGGCAGACCAATGGAGAGACCTCCAAGATTTTCGGCAACACCGACTTCGGTTACGCCCGTGTGACCGTTGAGCGACCCCTGCGCCTTCGCTATCAGATGACCTTGGATGATAAGGCTCGGTTCCTGGACGCCTGCCCGCACCTGCTCGACGATGTCCAAGCTATTGACAAGCAAATTGGACGTGACCAGCAGCGCGATTGGGATACGGTGTGGAGTTGCATCGAGGACCTCCTGCGTGGGCGCAAGTCCCGCTGGAAGGCGACCGAGCAGAAGCTCTTCCGCAGCGTCTTCACGCAGAAAGACCCTGAGGCCAAGCCAGTCAGCAGGGGCGGGTGTGATGATGGATATGAGCCGGACTCCGACTTGCGTGATTTTGAAAACGTGCCGCTAAAGGATGACATAGACACTTACTTCGAGCGGGAGGTGCGCCCGCATGTTCCCGACGCCTGGATGGACCGCAGCAAGGACAAGGTCGGTTATGAGATCAATTTTAATCGCCACTTCTATAAGTACACACGGCCACGCCAGCTGGAGGAGATCGACACAGATCTGAAGCAGGCGGAGGAAGTGATTTTGCGATTGCTCCGTGAGGTGACCGAGTGAAATCCGCGGAGCGCCGCTTGAAATACTGCGTCAAACGACCGATAAAGAACGGAATAGGAGCGGCCGCCGAGTACGATAATCCTGCTTGGCCTCGATATGTGCGTATCACGGACATCAAAGGCCCCCGGACATTGCGCGATGACACATTTATGTCGCTTCCCCCAGAGCAGGCAGTCGAGGCTCCTTTTGATGTTGGAGATATCTTGGCAGCGGCTGTCGGAGCTACGTTTGGCAAGACCTACCTTCACACCAAGGACATAGGACCAGCCGCTTTCGCTGGGTACTTGGTTCGGATCTCACCCAGCCCTGATTTTGACGGACGGTTTGTGGCCTATTGGTCTGAAAGCGGGCACTATTGGGACCAAGTCAATACGAGTGTCGTGCAATCGACGATTCAGAACTTCTCTGCGGCAAAGTATGCTGAGCTTCGGCTACCGACTCCATTGCTCGAAACTCAGCGTGCAATCGCCAACTACCTCGACCGAGAGACATCCCGGCTAGATGCGCTGGTGGCGGCGAAGGAGCGGGTGCTCGGGCTGTTGGCCGAGAAGCGCCGGGCGCTCATCACCTGCGCCGTCACCCGCGGCCTCGACCCCCACGCCCCCCTTCGCGACTCCGGCATCTCCTGGCTCGGTGAGATTCCGGCGCATTGGGAGATTGAGCGCGCGAGATGGCTGTTCAGGGAACGCGATCAGCGTTCCGAAACGGGTGAGGAAGAGCTCCTCACTGTGTCGCACCTTACCGGCGTGACTCCTCGTTCAGAGAAAGACGTCAACATGTTCGAAGCGGAAACGACCGAGGGATACAAAATCTGTCTCTCCGGCGACCTTGTCATCAACACGCTGTGGGCGTGGATGGGCGCCATGGGCGTGTCGCGTGTGAGCGGCATCGTCAGCCCTGCCTACAACGTGTATCAGCCGGGAGCGCGATTCGAACTGAGCTATGTGGATACCTTGGTACGCCTGCCTGTCTTCGCTCAGGAGGTCACTCGATACTCGAAGGGCGTATGGTCATCCCGATTGCGCCTCTATCCTGAAGGCTTCTTTGAGGTGTTCCTTCCTGTGCCTTCGCTTCGTGAACAGCGCGAAATCGTTTCTCACGTGGCGAGGGAGATAGGGAAGCTGGATGAGCTGCGTGCTGCCATTGAACGCACGACCGCTCTGCTCAAGGAGCGTCGCGCCGCACTCGTCGCAGCGGCGGTGACTGGACAAATTGACTTGGAGGGTGCGGAATGAGAGTCACTTCGCTCAAGATCACCAATCTGCGCGCAATTGAGGCGGCTGAGTTCCGATTTCGGCCAGGTTTCAATCTGATTGTTGGCGTGAATGGCGTTGGAAAAAGTACTGTCTTAGATGCGATCCGAGTTTGTATTTCTCGAATTTTACCGTCAATCACTGAGTCGCGTGCCAAGGCAATGTCATTTGCGATCAATGACATACGAAAAGGATTCCCTTTCCTAGATGTTGATTTGTATTTTGAAGTCAATAACCATGACTTCCGATTTACAAGACGCCAGTGGAGGGAAACCTTTGCCGTTGATGACAAAAAGAATCTTGAAAAGCTTCGACGTGAGATTTTAAATTCGGAACGACTGCGCGACCGAGCACGAAATCTTCTCCGCAACTTGGAGGAGTCGCATGGAGTTTCTGATTCCGATGCCTTCTCACCATCGCAGGCAGAACTCAAAAAAGTCACAAGTACAAGCCGGTTGGCTTCAAACTGTGTCTTTTTTTCAACTAATCGATCTGTTGCCTCTTATGCCGTTGCTTCAAAATCCCGAGCTGTGGGAGGTACTTCGGTCGCCTATGGCGAGGCACTTATTCCACGACCGATGTACATTTCGCAATTCGCTGACTGGATGCGTGTGCAGGGAGTTTTAGCCAAAGAGCGAAAAGCAGCTGCTCGACACTTAGAGGTCTTGAGATCAGCAATTGCCCGATTCCTGCCTACTTATGAGAATCTTCGACCAGACACTAAGAATCCGTCGTGTTTAGTCATCGACCATAGGGGAATTACTCTTGATGTAAGTCAGTTGTCGGATGGCGAGCGAGGCGTGTTGGCTTTGGTCCTCGATCTCGCTCGACGTTTGTCGCAGGCCAATCCGGCCCTCAGCGATCCTCTAAAAGACGGTGATGCGATCGTTTTGATCGATGAAATTGATCTACACCTTCATCCGAAATGGCAGAGAACAATAGTAAAGCATTTAACAGGAGTATTTCCACGTTGCCAGTTCATTGCTACTACTCACTCGCCTCAGATTGTTGCGGCCGTTGAGCCTGAGCAGGTTTTTTTAATGACAGAAGCCAAAGTGTTACATCCTGACCGTTCACTCGGAATGGACTCAAATTGGATCTTGCGTCACCTAATGGAAGTCGATGATCGACCGGCGAACGCAGCACTTGCCATTGGGATCGTCGAAGATCTAATTCGAAAAGGTGCGTTCACGAAGGCACGCACTGCGATAGCCAAAGAGAAAAAGAAAGGTCTCGACCTGCCCGAATGGTCAGTACTCGAAGCTAGAATGGTTCGGTTCGAGAAACTCTGATAATGAAGTTTGTACAGAAGGGAGGACTCCCTCATGGGTATCGGACTTGGTGTCGAAATGTGCATGGTACAAACAAGGAAGACTATCGCGAGTTACCTGGCGGCATAAAATCACTGCTTCTAGCAGCACTTTCTAGGGAACAGGGTGGGATTTGCGCGTATACGATGAAACGTATTGATAAGGACACTGCACACATTGAACACGTCAAGCCGGAGACTCTTTGTCGTGCCGATGAAATTGGATCGGATCTCGACTATTCCAACATGGTTTCCTGTTTCCCGCGCATTGGGATGGGGCGTGAGTGTCGCTTTGGAGCGCAGAAGAAAAGTGATTGGTGGATCCCCGAGTTATTTGTGTCGCCTTTACATCCCGCATGTGAGCAAAGGTTTCGCTTTAGACGAAATGGAGAGATTCATGCGGTAGGGAACAATGCCGCTGCTGTAAACACGATTAGCGTGCTGGGACTAAACCATCCCAGTCTGATGGAAGATCGGCGCCGTGTAATTGGCGAGATAATTTACGGGCAGAGCGGAAACGATCCATTATCAAAAGCCAAGGCATTAAGATTGCGGGAACAGATTTGCGTTAGGTCCGATGGGAGATTCATAGAATTCTGCATTGCGCTTCGAGACGCGCTTGATGAGTACCTCAAGTTCACTGAGAAGATCGCTCGAAAGAAAATGTTCTCTAGAAGGAGGAACTAATGACTAACCATCCTCCGAGACACTCAGAGATGGCCTTCGAGACAGTATTTGAAGCTCACTTAATTGAGAACGGATATATTCAGATAGCCCGTGAGAGCTTCAACCGTGAGCGCGCGATCTTTCCCGAGACGGTACTCGGCTTCATCCGCGAGACTCAACCGAAGGAGTGGGCTAAGCTTGAGGCGTTGCATGGGGACAAGACCGGTGAGCAGATACTCGGCGATCTGTGCAAGTGGATGGATGCTAACGGCGCGCTTGCGACTTTACGTCACGGATTCAAGTGCTATGGACGGACGCTCCATGCAGCGTTCTTCAAAGCGGCGCACGAGCTGAATCCGGAGTTGGAAGCCCGTTACGCTGCGAATCGATTAGGGCTAACCCGTCAGCTCCACTTCTCACCACGCTCCGAAAAGTCGCTTGATGTGACGCTGAGCCTTAACGGTATCCCTGTCGCTACGGTGGAGCTGAAGAATCCACTCACGGGCCAGACGGTCGAAGAAGCCCGCCGACAGTACAAGAAGGATCGCGATCCGCGCGAACCAATATTCGAGTTTAAGCGCCGCACCCTGGTCCACTTCGCGGTGGACACTGAATCGGTGCTGATGACCACCCGCTTGGCCGGCACCGCGACTCACTTCCTTCCTTTCAACAAAGGCTACGACGGAGCCGCCGGCAACCCGCCCGATCCGGCCGGCCGGACCTATCGAACGGCGTATCTTTGGGAAGAGGTGCTGCAGCGGGACAGCCTCCTGGACCTACTGGCTCGCTTCATCCACCTGCAAACCGACGAGAAGCGAGACGATCAGGGTCGCAAGGTCAAGACTGAGTCGATGATCTTTCCCCGCTACCACCAGCTTCAGGCAGTGCGCTTGCTGGTGGACGCCGCCCGACGCGAGGGTGTGGGGCACAACTACCTGGTCGAGCACTCGGCGGGCAGCGGCAAGAGCAACACCATCGGTTGGCTAACACATAGGCTCGCTTCCCTACACGACGCTGCCAACCAGCGCGTCTTTGATAGCGTGATCGTGGTGACCGATCGGGTAGTGCTCGACCAGCAACTTCAGGACACGATCTACCAGTTCGAGCATAAGCGTGGCGTTGTCCAGCGGATCGACGAAAGCTCCCGCCAGCTCGCCGAAGCACTTGAGAATGCTGTTCCGGTGATCATCACGACGATGCAGAAATTCCCGTTCGTTTCGCGCCAGTTACTCAAACTGGCTGAGGAGCGCGGCACGAGTGGCACGGGGGCGCTCGTCACTCGAAGTTGCGCTGTCATCATCGACGAAGCCCATAGTTCGCAGGGAGGTGAGACGGCGACCGATCTCAAAGAGGTGCTTGGCGGTGAAGGGCTACTGGAAGAGGCGAAGAAACGTGCGGTTGAGGAAGGCCGTGATGATATGGAAGAACTCTTCCGCAGCATGGCCAAGCGTGGCCGGCAAGCGAATTTGAGCTTCTTTGCTTTTACCGCCACGCCGAAGCACAAGACGCTTGCCGTTTTCGGACGCGATGGACAGCCTACCCACCGTTACACGATGCGGCAGGCAATTGAAGAAGAGTTCATCCTCGACGTGCTAAAGAACTACACGACGTATGCGACCTACTTCAAACTGCTCAAAGCCTGTGAGGACGATCCGAACGTCGAACGCAAGAAAGCCGCGCAAGCGCTAGCACGCTTTATGAGGCTGCACCCGCACAACATCGCGCAGAAGACCGAGGTCATGATCGAGCACTTCCAGGGCGTCACCCGGCACAAGATCGGTGGTCGCGCCAAGGCGATGGTCGTGACTGGCTCACGTCTAGAAGCTGTTCGCTACAAGCAGGGCTTTGATCGGTATATCAAGGAGAAGGGCTACGCCATCAAGTCGCTCGTGGCATTCTCCGGCATGGTGCAGGACGACAAACTTGCGAAGGTGACCTACACCGAAGTAGGCATGAACCTTGGAATACGCGAGAAGGAGTTGCCGGAGAAGTTTGCGACCCAGGAGTACCATGTTCTGCTCGTGGCGGAGAAGTACCAAACCGGGTTTGATCAACCACTGCTCCACACAATGTTTGTGGATAAGCGACTTGCTGGCCTCCAGGCTGTGCAGACACTGTCGCGACTGAACCGGATTCACCCGCTCAAGGAAGATACCTTCGTCCTCGACTTCGTCAACGATAGCGAAGAGATCCGTGAGGCTTTCAAGACGTACTACGAAGGTGCGGAGATGGGAGATAAAGTCGACCCTGCCCGCATGTATGCAATCAAAGGCGAGTTAGATGCGTCTGGAATTTATCTGGATGAGGAAGTCCAGCGGTTCTCCGCCGTTTATTTCCAGCCGAAACAGCGGCAGAGCGCCATGGACCATCAGGCGATGAACGCGGCGCTCGATCCGGCTGTGTCGCGTTTTACTGTGCGCCAAAAAGATAACGAGGAAGATGCGGAGCTCTGGCGCGGTAAGGTGCTGGCATTCAGAAACCTCTACGGCTTTCTGAGCCAGGTTATCCCGTACCAGGACTCGGACCTCGAGCGGCTGTATGTATTTCTTCGGCACCTCGCGGCGAAACTGCCGCGGCGCAAGAGCGGTCCGGCGTATCAATTCGATGACGAGGTGAAACTCGAATACTACCGGCTACAGAAGATTAGCGAAGGGTCAATCTCGCTACAGGACGGTGATGCCCGGCGCCTCGACGGCCCCACCGAAGTCGGCAGCGGTCTTTTGAGGCTGCAACCAATGCCACTCTCTCAGCTCATCGACATCGTCAACGAACACTTCGGGACGGACTTTAACCAGGCGGATCAGCTTTTCTTCGACCAGATCGTTGAAGCGGCCATGGCCGACGATGGTCTGCATCAGGCGGCCGCGGTGAATCCTGAGGATAAGTTTGAATTGGTTTTCAGGAACTTATTAGAGCGGCTATTTGTCGAGCGTATGGACCAGAACGAAGAGATCTTCGTCCGTTATATGAACGATACGTCATTCCAACAGATCGTTAGCAAATGGATGGCTTCTGAAGCGTATCGACGTCTGCGTACTGGCATAGGCGCAACAGAGGATTTGCGATTTGCTCAGATACTACCGACGGTACTGCATCTTGTCGAATGTCGTCCCGAAGAACGCTATGTCACCTGTGTGCCACTTATCCCACTCAAAGTTGCTGCCGGAACGTTTAGTGACCCGCAGTCCGTCGATGACAACAACTTCGAATGGGTTACAATCGAATCTAGCCACCGCTTACGCAAAGGTATGTTCGTAGCTCAAGTTTTAGGCAAATCGATGGAACCAACAATCCCGGATGGATCTTATTGCCTATTTAGAGCTCCTGTCGAAGGTAGCCGACAAGGGAAGACAGTTCTCGTCCAGTTCCATGACTGGACGGACCCTGATACAGGACAGCGATTCACTGTGAAGCGTTATGAAAGTGAAAAAAAACAAGATGGAGACTCTTGGCACCACACAAAAATTATTCTTAAACCACTCAATCCCGAATTCGAGCCGATTGTTCTGACAAATGCGGAAGAAGGGCAGGTTCAGGTTGTGGCCGAGTTGGTCGAAGTTTTCCGTTAATTTAAATGAGATGGGAGGTGGGAAATGGCCGTTTGGATGATAAGAGCAGGTTCGCATGGTGAATATGAGCAAAAATTCATTCAAGAAAAGAAAGTATTTGTTACATGGGATGATCTCAATATTGATTTATCAAAGTTACAGCAAAGGAATGAATTGAAAATTATGATGGCTAAACTTTTCCCAGAATCAAAACCAAAAACTATTCAGAATTGGGTTAGTCAGATATGGCCTTTTGCCCATGAGATAAAAAAGAAAGACCTTATTATCCTCCCCCTAAAGTTCCAGCGTGCTATTCAAATTGGAGAAATAACCGGAGATTATACTTTTGAACCTAAAGGGCCTAGTCCGTACTTTCATTGGCGTTCAGTAGAGTGGATTGGTGAAGCGATTCCAAGAGTAAATTTTGGTAAAGATCTTTTAAATACTTTTGGAGCTTTTTTAACTATTTGTCGGATAAAAAAACATAATGCTGAAGAACGCATCTTGAATATGAGAATAAATAAGTGGAAACCCGAAAAAATGGCGGATATTTTAAGAGAACCTAAATCAATTGAGGAAGTGGATGAAGATAGCAGTGAAACTATTGATTTGGAAGAAGCTGGATTAGATCAGATTGCAAAGTTAATTAATGCAAAATTTAAAAAACACGATTTTACACGTTTGGTTGAGGCAATCCTAAAAGCTCAAGGGTATGTGACATATCTGAGTCCAGAAGGACCTGATGGAGGGGCGGATATTCTTGCCGGGTCCGGGACACTTGGGTTTGATAATCCCCGCTTATGTGTTGAAGTCAAATCAGGAGAAAAAATAGATCGTCCCACAGTTGACAAATTGATTGGAGCGGTTCAAAAATTCAGAGCAACGGAAGGTCTATTCGTTTCCTGGGAAGGATTTAAATCAAATGTACAAAAGGATTGTGCTAAAGATTTTTTTCATGTCAGACTATGGACTCAGAAAGAATTTTTAGAAGCATTATTTAGTCAGTATGATCGGCTAGATGAAGATATAAAAGCAGAACTTCCTCTTAAGCGAATCTGGACTGTTGCAGCTCAGGATGAAGAACAGGGCTAAAAATAGATAAAAATTGAGGGGACCTTGAGGGACGGTGCTTGACTTTGTGACTTTACGAAAATGAATAAGGCGGCAGTAAAGTAAAACTTGGAAGTAAATGCAAAAAGCACTACTATGGGGGAATGGAAACTGAGATCTATTATTTCAGCGGTACGGGGAACTTGCTTTTTGCCGCCAGGGAGCTGCAGAAGCGGCTGCCCGGCTCGGCGATCGTCTCGGAAGCATGAGGTGCAGGTCTTGAATAAAGATATTTATAGAGTTTTAGGAGGTTCAAGATGAATGATGTTGATATTGATATTGCCAAAGAAGAAGGTCAGAACAATAGGACTGTAATTTTTACCTACTATAGCAAAAAAGATAAAGCAGTAGTAAGTCGTGAGGGCTTTCCCTATGAAATAAAGGATGAAACTTTATATTATTTCGATTACGAAAAAAAGGAAGCTAGGCAAATAATTTTAAAAAATCTCAAAAGTATCACGGAAACTGGAAATCCTAATACAGAAACGTCGTATCCTTGTAAACTCTAGGGCATTTTGGGGTCAGGTCTTGACGGCCTGTTGCCCAATTAGGGTAAAAAAAAGCATTTTTAATATTCTAGCTTGAGCCGAAGATTTGGAGTGCTTATAGTCTTTCGGCACCAATAAAACAAGTTCCTACATAAAAGTTTCAATTGATTTCCTCTGAGTATAACCATGCCATCTGTTTTGCTTTCCAGTTTCTTGTACTGGGATATTTTTTTTAGGTTTTGCACTGTTGCCACCAGCAGCTGCTGGATGCTTACGCGCCATAATGCCCGCCAGCGAGCCCGCTTATAACCAAAACGTTTCCCATAAGCATAACTTCGCTCCATCAGATGCTGACGCCGCTTCAAATCTTTTATCCCTTCTTCACTGGCCGCGTCTTGCCGACCGGCTACGATCAGATCGTCGCCTGGCAAACGATTAACGGACCGTCCATTCTTATCATTGGTGCACTGGCTTCTAAGTTCACAACTCGCGCATTGCTCTTTCTCAATCCGATATTTTGTCCATTGCCGGTTCCGATTCCAGCTCCGCCGCTGCAACTCCTTTCCCGCCGGACAGATATACACATCCCGTTCGGCGACATATGCAAACCCGTCTTTGCCAAACACATCTCCCCGATGTACTCTAGTTGCTCCCAGATCTTTGATATGTGTTTTTATTCCTTTCTCTTTGAGCGCACTGTAATTTTCATTCGTCCCATACTTGCTGTCCGCCACAACCGTTTTGACATTTTTCTCAACCGCATCTTCGTGATCCGCTATGGTTTTCTCCAGCACATGCGCTTCATTCACCGCTCCGGTCGTTACCGAACAACTGGTTATGATTTCTTTCCGGTCATCCACGCTGCGATGAACCTTGTAGCTCAGATCTCGAACACCGTTTTGGCTGGTGATTGTCGCATCGGGATCCGTGCTGCTGATATGCTGCCGATTGATTTCACCAAAACCCTCATTGCCATCCTCTGCTCGCTCATCAAGCCGCTTTACCAGCTCCCGATACTGCTCATTCAGTTTGATATCATCAAGTTTTTTAACGGAGTTCTTCGAAGCGTCCGCCTCCACCAAACTGGCGTCCACAAAAATTTTCTCGCCATCCACCAGCCCGGCTTCCACTGCCTGCTTTACCACCCGGTTGAACAGCTCCTTAAAAATATCCTCTCCCCAGCGCTTCCGCGCTTTGCTCAATACACTGTGATTGGGAACTTCCTCGTCGATGTCGTATCCCAAAAACCACAACCAGTCCAACCGCTCCGGGATCGTCTCCATCATCTCCCGCTCCGAGCGGACATTGTACAAGAACAACAGGATCATCATCTTCATGATCACCGGCGGCGGCACCGACACATTGCCGTTGTAGCCATATTTGTCTTTCAGTAAACCGTACATGAAATCGAGATTCAAAATCTCCTTCAGCTTGCGCAAAGGATGATTCTTCCTGACCTTCTTTTCCAGATTGAAATTGTAAAATAGTTTCCCGTTGTTGGGACTCTCAACCCCGATCATGACTTGCTCTCGAAGCTTTTTTTCATGATAAAATTGTCCCATTTTATCGACTTATTTTCAACAAATTATCAATAAAAAATCTCTTAATTATTTCTATGATTTATTCGATTTGGGCAACAGGCCGTCGATTTCAGTCATCGGCATTCCAAAAAAAAGACAAACTCCTCCTGCGGCGGATAACCGATCCAAGCGCGGCGGAGTTTGGATTTAGGCTTTACCGGCTCCTTCTTCGGTTTTCTTCAGGCTTCGGCAGCAGCAGGTCTGGTAAAAAAGGCTCATGATGGCCAACACCGCACCCGCGGCAACGATCAGCCACTTCGCCCAGACAGCCGGCCACCAGAAAATGGCTAAGACAATGATGGCCGCGGCCAACAGGAAACGACAGAAGCAAAGTTTCATGATTCCTCCTTTTTACTTTTGTAAGATTTTAAAATAAAACACGAAATTTTTCCAGGCCCGGTTATCAAACGTCGCCATTACCCTTGACTGAGGCGCCTTCGGCTTTTTCACACATAATCGCACCGTCCCATATTTCTTCCCCGAGCTCACCCCGGAGGCTTATTCGATATCAAGCAATAATCCGGTCAAAGCAAGTCCCAATTGCGGCAGCATGTCGGAAATGGATGTTCGACTGCCCGGCCAAGTGATTTTTATTTTGCTTTTTTCCAATTCGATCTCATCATACAGAATCCTGCGCCATTGCTCCACCCGGCCGTATGCCATCCCCAAGCTTTCAAGAATATGCTCCCGGTCATGCATTTCCGAGATCGGACAATCCGAATCGATTCCGACGATGCCTGTCTTCAGGAAATCATAGGGATAAATGCGGCATAAGAGGGGCCGCACCCTCATGGGCAGAGAGCAACCGTTCTCGGCGAGAAACATGCATTTTTGTCCTTCCGCCTGTTTTACAACACGCCGGCGCCCGTCCACCCCGCAGGTCAAGATTAGCCAGTTCGGATCGTCCTCGCACTCGTAGCGTTCGGTTATGGCCTCGAAGGAAAAGAAATCTTCCGACTTGGTGAAATGAGAAATTCGCGCCAAATCGCCGATGGTCAGATAGACCAGAACATGTTCGCAGCATGTTCGCCCGGCTCCCGCGCATTCAACGCAAGGGAAAACTTCCATCGCTTTCAAAAATAAGCATTGTAAAGCAAAAGAATCGATAAGCCGAAACAGATCATGCTGGCAAGATCGAAGCTAATGTCCAGCCAGAACTGGGTGTCCAGCCACAACATGAAGCGCCCACCCTTGGATTTCCTGAAGTTTTCGTCGACCTGGCAATAGTAGCTGTACCAGCATTCAATCTTGTTGATGAAGGCGATGACGATCTGCAATACGGCGCCGATGAGAAACAGGGTCACGATCGACTTGAGCTTGCCCTGTTGAATGACTCTGTTCAGCACGGTTTCCTTGGTGATCAGGAGCACCGGGCCGCCGATGCCGAAGGCCACCAACCAGGTACGCAGGGCCTTGTTGTACTCCCGATAACCGGCATGATACCCTTCGGCCGCGCTGGCGCTTTTGTTGCCGGGAATCGAATCTTCATGGCTCATTTTCCCCTCCTTTTATGGATATACGAGGCATTTTCTTCAAGCAAAAACCAGGAGTATGACATCAACGGCCAGTATCATTATTCCCGCCAGGAGAATAAGCCAAAAAGACGCCCGACGAAGCAGGCCGACGATCATGAATATCCCGGCCAGGAAAGCGATCAAGGGCAAAACGATAAGTCCATACGCCGTTAAATCCCAAGGACGATCGACGCCATGAAAAAGCCAATCCGCGAACTTATATAGAAATATTCCATTTATAACGGTCAAAACAATCGCTGGCGGCAGGGATAGATATTTTTCAGGAATAGTTTTTACCATTTTAAATCCACACGCGCCGATTCAGCCCTTCCTCTCCGCCCGGACTTCATAATGTTGCGATCGCGCATCGAAATGCGACAGCACGGCTCTCGCCTTTTCGGGAACGACGCAGGCTTCGTAATCCTTTCCGGCGAACTCGCGGACGGCGTCCAGCGAATCGAACAGCATGATCGTGACAAATTCGATTTCCGCGCCGACGGCGCGGCGCAGCAATTGAATGCCCTTGAAGCCGCGAATGCGCCGGTTCTGGATGCCGACGAAAATTTCCTCCTTGAGCAGCGCCTCATACTTGTCCGCGTTTTCGGGAGTGGTCCAACCGTGCCAGATGCGGCTGATCATCGCGGGATTTTGATCTTTAGCCATGCCGATCTCCTCCTTTCGCGTTTTTATATAAAATTAGATCACTCATGCTTGCCCCTTAAGTCGCGCTCGGGGGGGATTCGGCGCCTTCCACTTTTATGACCACTTTCCCCCTGGCGTGCCCGGCAAGAAGATAGCGAAGGGCCTCGGGAACTTCGGCCAGCGGGTAGACCCTGTCGATCACCGGGACCATCTTGCCGGCCTCCATGAGCTCTTTTACAAAAACCAGGTCTTTCTGGTTCGCATGGGCGGTTATGCCCCCCATTTTTTTGCCGCCGGTCATGGAGTACCAAGGCGCCAGGAGCATGGCCTGAAAGATCTGCCGTATGGAGCCCCCGGTCATGACGTAGGCCCCCCCGGGAGCCAGCGCCCGCTTGTAATCCGCGAGCGGATGAAAGCCGTTGGCGGCCAGGATCAGGTCGTATTGCCGCCCGCTCTTGGTGAAATCCTCTTTGCTATAATCAATGACATGGTCGGCGCCGAGCGAGCGCGCCATGTCCACGTTCCCGGTGCTGCAGACGGCGGTGACCTCGGCCCCGAAAAATTTGGCGAGCTGCACCGCGAACGTACCCACGCCGCCGGAGGCGCCGTTGACCAGCACTTTCTGACCTTTCTGAATATGTCCCTTGTCGCGCAGCCCCTGCAGGGCGGTGAGCGCCGCCATGGGCACGGCCGCCGCCTGCTCGAACGTCATGTTCCCGGGTTTGGGCGCCAGCGCCTCCTCGGGAGCGCAAACATATTCGGCGCAGGCGCCGCAGCCCCACCGGGCCAGGTCGCCGTACACCTCGTCGCCCGTCTTGAACTGCGTTGCCTTTCCGCCGACCGCCTCCACCCGCCCGGCCATGTCGGTCCCGAGGATCCTGTTCTTCGGCTTCAGCAGCCCGCCGCCCATGAGGCGGACCATGAACGGGTCGGGCAGCAGCATATGCCAGTCGAAGGCGTTCAGGGATGCCGCCCGGATCCTTATCAATACTTCATTCGCCTTGAGAACGGGCTTTTCAACCTCCGCGAGCTTGAGAACATCCGGCGGCCCGTATTGTTCAGTTACGATGGCTTTCATTGGCATTCTCCTGAATTTAATTTCTTTGCAACGTCACCTCGTTTGTCTACTGTCGCCCGCGGATAGCCCAGCAGCAAAACGGCCAAGGAGACCTCAGCCGTGCCCAGGGCGAAGTAGAGGTACTGCAGCCAGTGGCCGCCGCCGATCATGCTCGCCTGCACGAAGATCCAGATCATGAGGCCGAGGCCCATGACCGCGCCGGCCTGGCCGGCGAAGCGGTGCCGGCGGAAGCTCAGCACCGCGGCCACGGTATGACCGCAGCCGATGACCGTAAAGAGGATGAGGCCGGGCAGAAAGAAGGTCGAAAACGGAGAGCCCTTGAGCATGGAGAGGGGCATGTTTAGCGCGCTGCCGTTCGGATAAAGCATCAGCAGCACGCCGCAAGGCAGGGCGCCGAGCGCGACGAACGCCTGGACGATCCCTGCAAGAGTGGAAACAAGTTTCTTCATCATCGGCCTCCCTTTTTCCGCAAGTAAGGCCATTTTACATTTTCGTCCAGCTTCAGTCTACCTGCGGCGGAAAAAGAGGAACATAGCGACCGTGGAGAGGACAGTTAATACCGACAACACCTTATGCAAAGTTTGCACAACGGCTGGCAAGTTCTTGGCCGCGCTCAGAATGCCGCCGGTGGCCCCGGCGCCGAGAAACAGCAGTCCGGTGATAATGCACACGATCAGTTCGCCTTTGCTCAGCGGCGCCATCTTGTTGATGTTCAAGACAATGACAACCAGGTAAACGATCGCCGCCACCGAGATCAGCTTGTGCAGAGTCAGCACGCCCATGTTAAATGGCTGTCCGGCTCGGTATAACAAATACCCAGTAAGAAAGATCAGAACAAACCCCGCCACAATCACCACGATTTTCATTTGATTTATGCCCATTTTGAATTTTACACTAAAAGATTTATTGATTTTAAATTCGCGCCTAAAGTTAAGAGCAAACTGTCACTAGTTTTCTTTATTCAAACAAATTCATATTTTTATAGTTCGTTCCTCACATCTTATCCCCAGTTCGACATCAAATAATCCTTGTTTACCACTATAGGGAATCGGTTTGTCAAATGGTACTGGATTGGAAATAAACCACGCAAACAAACCAGGAATATATGGGTTAATATCTAAATGTGAGTCGGCCAATTCTGACCACAATTCCACTGTAAATGGTTTTACATCAATTAAGTCTACTTCTCCAATTAAGGCTCCCAAAGACTGGTTATCCATTGGAAATCTTTTACTGCCAATTTCATCTATGGTTTTTGAAGCGTGAATTATTAGTTTACCCCTATATTGTGTAGACCAACTACGAATCTCAATTGTTTTTAGTCCCCAAACTATCAAATTGGCCCAAGGTTGGCGTACTGATATTGTTTTTGTATTCATTCCAATTAATCTCCATTAAACACTTTAATTATTTCTTTAGAAAATTTTTTAATCAATCTTAAAATGAGATTATACCACTCCTCAGGAGAGTAATTTTTTAACGAAGATTTCGTTTCAATTACTTCTGGATATCGGCAAATAAATTCCTTCCAGTTTTTTATATGTTTTATTTCATTGCTAAATATTTGCATAGCTCTAAGATCTCCAAAATATCTTTTTTCTTTATTAGTTTTCTTGTATAAATTGACAATATCTAAATCGAAATGACCTTTGGGAATCGGTATCCCAGCCGCTTTTAGTGATACTAACCTCACTAAACAAGGTATACAATGACCACAATGTCCCTTCCCATAATGCTTACCTAATCCAGAAAATTGGCGATACCAACAACTATTGGTGCGTAGAGCAAGCTTTGGATATGAATTGAACACCTTTGTCATTTCACCTTTTGTTTTCAATTCGTACGGATTTGTAAATCTGATTTTTTTATTGAAAACGATTTCTGATAACTCTTCCATTCCCCTTAAGAAATCGATATGGGTATGACGAGTAGGTTGCATTGATGGAATAAAAGGTAAATTTAAGGCCAGCGGTCCATTTTCGCAAATGGAGATTTCCCAAATTCCTAATGCGCCGGCTAATGCTAGCGCTAAAGACGAATACAAGAATGTTCTTGTCCTTCGAGTGTTTTCTTTGAATAATCTTGCCATGTTTGCCTTTGGACTGACGTAGAAAGTTGCATGTAATGGCTTACTACCATTACCAAAAGTTTTGCAAATGTCCGCTAGAAGATTGTGTATGTCAGTTATCCCAGTTACGTATTCTGTAACATAAATTGCTTTTACCCCAGCTTTTGCAAAATTAGCAGCGGCAACGCTTGAATCTAGTCCACCCGAATATAGTACAATTTTTTCTGCACTAATTTTTATAGAGTCTTTCAGAGTGCTTATTCCTTCTTTTTTACAGTAGAACGAGAGATCATAAATATCATTGCTTAGGAAAGATATTAGATGATTGAGGTGCTGACGACATGAATTCCATAGCTTTGGTTCTCTTACTGGTATTTTAAGTGAAATTTGTCTTACGCTATAAATCCCTTTTGGTTTTTTAGCCAACCGGTCAGAAAATAATACTGCACATGCGATTTCGATTAAATCCAGACTTTTGTTATTCCATTGAATTTGATTAGCTATTCCCCCGAAGGATATTTTCATAGGAAGATTAGATGGAAATTTAATAACATAAGTATTATTTGATTTGTTGAACTTTAGTTTATTCATCTTTTGCAGCCAGAATCTATATCTAAATATTGACAGACAACTTCAACTCGGCTATCACTATCTGATGAATTCCTTTATTGTCGTTTAATTTTCCTTCATTGATTATTTTTGAAATAATCTTATCGGCAATTTTTGTAGCGCCTCTCTTTGTTAACTGTTGAGCTGCTTGCGTAAAGCCACTTTCGCTACTTGGATCAGAAGAACTGATTATCTTGTTTACAACTTCACCAATAAATCCTTCAATATACTTCGTAACGATTTCTTTCGTACTTAATGATCCAAACTTTTTACCGATTATCTTTGCTTGTGTGTCTTCTGGTACTAAATCCCCCGGTTCAGGTATAGAAATGACATATGCTAAAACAGCTTTTGCTGCATGGGTAATTGCTACTCGGAATTTTTCTGCTCTTCTTTTATCCGTTGCGCCGGTAAGTGTTTTTAACTCCGCACTAATCCGGGGGACTGGATTACTAATGTTTCCCTCAGTTTCCAAATTGTATTTCTTAATGATACCTTGGAAGCAATTAAATTGTGCATCACTATAAAGTTCTCGTAACCAATTAAGAACAATACTAAATAATTCACTTTGTTCAAAATCTAAAAATAAATCTCTCTTCTCTACAATTAGAAGCACTTCCCGAATTGTTGCGTCAGCAATTTTATCAGATTGAATTTTATTTGGTTTAATTTTAAGATCAAGCCCAGCATCGCCTAGTATCCTAGTTCTTGCTCGAGTAATGCCTTCTTGAATGCGGCTGCGATCAGACGCAGTCAACTTGCTACTAAATTGTGTGCCCATCATCTACTCCTTTTTTATTAGCCGTTAGCCATAAGCTTATATCATTCCATTCAAGCATCTTTGTTCGATGGAATTTCATAACGGCATTCAGTAACGTTTTGTTCTCTTTGATAAAACTGTTCTTGTTTTCAGTACTCATTTCAACACAATCCATTTTTTTTAATAAATCAATGATTCCTCTGTAAGCCCTTGGAGAACCGGAGTATGCATACTGCATTATTCGGTATTTAGAAGCTTCGACTAAAGCTTTCCAAGCATTATCATACTCTCCTCGCACTTTATGAGTTTGAGCAAGTTCGACTGAAATATCACAAAAAGAGTTTAATGCCCAAGCATCTTGAGTTTGGCTTTTTAAAATAGATGCACATTCCGAAAGTTCTCTTAAGAAGTCAGTTTCGGAAATTTTATTTGTTCTTTTTCGCAATATTAATTCCCATCTTTTTGCTATTGGATATCTTCGCTTTAATCCACAAGTATAAGCTACATCATATGCCAATTTATAATATTCGATTGCCTGTGATGTATCTGTTTGATTTTTTCTTTTGAAAAATCTAGCTTTTTGATAGTAATAGAAGAACAATTCTTCGCAAAAATCCATTTTATTGGCAATGTCATCATATTTCCTGAATATGTCATCATATTTATCAAAAAGTAAAAACGATTTCTGGGATGAAATATTCTTTTCTAATCTATCAATTGAATGAGCAACATAGTTTGACAGGGCTCCAACTAATTTTCTATTGTTGTTCATCTTTTTATAAAGATCAAATATCTGGTTAAAATCGTCCTGAACCTTTTCCCATTCTATATCATTTCCATATACTGCAATTTGAGTTGCGCGGTTGTTTAAAATATCTGCCTTCATCATCAGCAAAGACTCGTTATCAGTAGATGACTTAATGATAGTATTTAATAAACTTAGCATGTTGTCATAAGCTAATTTCAATTCAATATTCGATTGCCTCGCCGCCCCCGATTCTTTTACTGCCTTGGCCCAACTCATCGCTGCATCAATTCGATCTATTTCATCTAATCCCAAATCTCCAAATAAATTATCGCCTCTATATAAATCGAACAACTGAACAGCTTGATTAGCTTTTCCTGCCCTGGCTAATATTTTGGCTTTTGTTATAAAATCTTCGGGGGACATAAAATCAATAAAGTTGGTCAACCTATCGCTTATTTCCAAAGCCACTCTATAGAATTCTTCATCAATTATACGCCCCAAATTTTCACGAGCTAAAACACATACCTTATTTTGCTTTGAAAAATCGTAAGATTTGGATATAATTGCCGTTTCAATCAAATCTCTCAACAAAATTGCACGACCAAATCCTAGCTCAATAACATCCGAAAAAGGATTTTCATTTAAAAAGATTTGGTTCACAAGTTGATCTAACAGCTTACCTGCAACTACAGACTTATTTTTTATCTGACTGCTTATCGTATTTACCTTCTCTGGAAAAATTCTTACTAATTGAACACCAGAATTGTCAACCTCCTCCAAATAATCATTTTCCATCGACCATTTGATGGCTTCCTGACATCCTCTGATCTTAATCAAATCATTTAGAATTGGTTTTAATAGACCTTCGGGGAAGAATATCATAAAAGAAATAAGATCGAGATGGTTTTTTGTCTTATTAGATGAAACTATAGATTGAATAGTTCTGGAATTGTCTCCGAGTATTGTTTTCGCTAATAAATCTAATTGATTGTTAAACTCACTTTTATTTCTCAGGTCGATCCATGATCGGGTAGATAAAAATGCCGGGAGTTCTGCATTTGCAATAAGAATCGGGATGACCCTAAATGATCCTTTTGATTTTTGGGTAAACGAGATTCCTGCGGTATACTCTTCTTCTACCCAACCCGATTTCATGCCGGTAGGGGAAACTAATAATATCATCGAAGAACTATTAACTAATCCTTCTTCCATTTTCTTTACAAAATTATCACCTGGTTTGATTTGTTCATAGTCAATCCATATTTTTACATTTTTTTCTTTTAACGCTGCATTAATCTTTCTGGCAAACTTGTCATCGCCTTTGCTGTAGCTAATAAAAACATCGAATCCAAATGCCTGTAAATTTTTAGTTTCTTTCTTCACTGTTTTTTTGATTTGATAACGGCCAGTTCTTCCTTATGGTCATCTCCATACACCCGCATTGTCAATATCCAAGTTTTTCATAGATTTCGTTTTTATAGTGATATGCACTGTTCTCATGCATCGAATAATTTTCGATTGCGTATTGAACTATTTTTGGAGAAAAAGGGACAAACATAGCACCTATATCTTTGATGATAGGTGGACAAGTTGCCTCAATCATCTGTCGTGATCCGTCCAGATTGACTCCAATAATTGTACACCCTTTTTCAATAGCGACTTCAGCCTCCCACCTTACGTATTTGTATTTATACCTTGTATCATCGCCAATCAGTTGAATAAATTTACTCGACATTATAATTTTTTTCCAACATTTAGATTTTATATAATCTTCATCATCGGAATCTATGTCATCATGTAGTTGACTGTCTCGAAAATCAAAATCAATGTTTTCATTTTCCTTCCAAGCAAGCATTAGCCAATAAGACCTGATATCTGTACTACTAAATCCAACGAATGTTGTAGGAAGTCCCATATTTTGCCTCCGTTATAAGATATTTAGCTTTTTTTTACAAGAGTCGATTGCAATCTTTGACCAGATATTTAGATAAAGTATTTAATCTCTATAATCAAATAGAATATTGATTTTTATCTGGGTCATAAAAATTATTTTTTTCTAAGTGTAGATGCTAAGCTTAATTCAATAAAATATTGTTTTAATCTTTTCTTGACACCTTCCTTAAATACTATAACCTTCTAATGGGCATTGTTCGAGTCTACGATTTCAATTTTATTTATGAGCTTATTCTTTAGGCTGAATTTTACTAATATGGAGAACTCTTGGCCAATGTGATTGATATGGCCGAATTTGACATATACTTCATTATCATTGAAATCATCGATGAAATAGAATTGAATCTCATTTTTTGCAATAGTGTTGCCATGAAAATCCTTGGAAAGGTATTTTGATATATTTCTTCTATTCAAAATAAGTTCCAAAAACATAATTACCACAACCAATTGTTCATTTTTATATTTCTCTTTTAATCGCTTTTCCAGGTTTCCTATTTTTTCAGTTTCATCTAAAGAAAATAAACTTCTCAAAGTTTTTCCAATTTTTCTATCTGAATTGGTAATAGAAGGCAAATCTACACTTTTTCTTAAAGAACCGTCATTATTGTATGTAATGATCAATCCATTTCTAGGGTTGATCTCTTCAGGAAATTTCAATCCTATTTCAGCAAATGATTCTCGAGTTAGTTTTAAATAGTCTTTTGATAAATCACCAAGCATTGATGGAACAATGAATGTGCACTTATCTAATATTTTTGTTTCTTTTAGTAAATTAACCTCCCACGTTATTCCTTTCTGAAAGAAACAAAAATATTAGATAAGTGCACATTCATTGTTCCATCAATGCTTGGTGATTAATCAAAAGAC
>Ga0315293_10000682_pt1 | contig 31824 bp, 26 predicted proteins | sample YL17G13_20_MG_FD_203071 | JGI IMG/M metagenome (GOLD analysis project Ga0315293, IMG submission 203071) | Sediment microbial communities from Yellowstone Lake, YNP, Wyoming, USA - YL17G13_20 | ecosystem: Environmental > Aquatic > Freshwater > Lake > Sediment | place: USA: Wyoming | collected... | reverse complement strand
CGCCAAGGAGGACAACGAGCACTCCTTCTGCATCTGCAACGGTCTCTGCAGCGCGGCGGGCTACGACGCCGACAAGGAAGAGCCGCTCTACACAGCGGGCACCTCCGCCGCGAGAGTCGACCGCATCCTCCCCGTCGGCGACCTCATGGCGGAGCTCGCCGGGGCGCGTCAGACGGCGCCGTCCGCCGCGTAGGGCAGCGCCGAAGTCGCCCTCCGCGCCGCGCAGTCGAGTGCTCAGCGCTGAGACTGGAACTCAGAGCTGGGGACTCGCTGGCGTGCCTCGCGGCGCGCCTTGCGCCGCTGGTGCCGGCGCCACATCAGCGCGAACTGCCCTGCGACGCGCCGTCTGCCATAACGCCCCTCATCGTGGGTCTGGCCGTGATGCCCGGCCCGTCTTCGGAGACCGGACTTGTCGCGGCCGGTCTACCCACCGTGATGGCATCCGTCACCCGGCGCTGAGCGGGGTGCCCGCGCGGTCGCCTCGCAGCCAGAGGGGGGTCACCGGGGCCCAGAGCAGGAACAGGAGGGCGACCGCGGCCAACGTGGCCTGCGCGCCGAGGCGGGGCACTACGGGGATGGCTACCAGGGCGCCGAGCACCCGAGCCGCGTTGAAGCCCAGGTCCATCACCGTGAACACCCTCCCCCGGTAGCGGTCGGGCACCGCCCGCTGCGCCAGGGTGTCGGCGGGGACTCTCGTCCATGCGTAGGACGCGCCCAGGATCGCCGCCCCGACGGACAGAGTGGCGGCGCCGAGAGCTACGATCGCCGGGATCAGGGAGACGGCGGAGAGGGCGAACGCGACTCCGATGAGCAGATGCCTCGGCACGCGCCGCCCCACCGATCCCACAGTCAGGAATCCGAGGAAGACCCCGGCGCCGCCGGCGGCCACGAGCCACGAGAACGAGAGCAGCCCCCCCTTGAGCCCCTCCTTGACCACCACGAGAGAGACCACGATGACCACCATCTGCAGGAACTGACCTACGGCGACCGCCAGGATGGGGGCGAGCGCGGCGGGCGTCGTGCGGATGCGGTGGAACCCATCGGCGAGCTCGGCGGTCACCGCGGTCAGCTCGCCGCCCAGCGGGATGCGTGCGGGTCTCTCCGGAGGCAGGCTGTTCGAGAGGGACGAGCCGAGGAGCGCCGACGCGGACCATGCCGCGCAGGCGAGGGCGAGCACGGCGGGCACACCTGCCCCGACCGACAGCCGACCGCCGGCGAACAGGCCGCCAAACAGGGCCGCCGAGCCGCCGATGGCCACGACCGTGTTCGCAGCGAAGAGGAGCGAGTCGCCGGTCGATCGTGTGTCCGGGAGCCTCGGTGGCGCTTGTCGCGGCGTGGGCTCCGCCTGGTCGGCTGCACCCAGCACCCGGGGCATCACCGCAGTAGAAGTGGCTTGGTAGAGCCGAGCCGCGGAGAAGGCCACGATCGTGCCGACGTAGACCAGGACGATCGCGGCGGTGCCGGGGAGTATGAGGAGCGACGCGCCCGCCCGGACCAGAGGGACGGCCACGAGGATGCGGCGGCGACGCCAGCGATCGACGAACACTCCGGCGAACGGCCCCAACAGCGAGAACGGCAGGAGGAAGAGCGTAGTCGCCAGCGCGAAGCCCCGGACGGTGCTCTGCTGCTCTGGAAGGAAGACGACGGTCAGCAGCACGGCGGCCAGGAACAGACCGTCGGCCAGCTGGCTCGTCATCCGAGCCGCGAGGAGCCGGCGAAAGTCACCGCTCCCGAGGACGGCTCGGGCCTGCGCGACGCCGCTTTCAGACAGAGCATGCCCCGTTCTCACTTCATGGCTCCTGCTCGGTGGGCATGGATCCCGCGGGGTCAGTTGTGCGGCGCTGGCCCCGCGGCGGCCGTCACCTCGAGCACGACTTCTGTGCCGCCGGGCCGGGTGCACAGCAGCACGCGTTCGCAGAGCTGGAGCATGATCGTGAAGCCCATGCCGAGGCTGGCGGCCGTGGAGAAGCCGGGGACGAGCGTGGCCCTCGGCAGCGTCCTGAAGTCGATGCCTGGGCCTTCATCGGTGATGGCCACCTGGAGGCAGCCGTTCTTGGCGAAGACTTGGCATGTGCCGCCCTGAGCATGCTTGAGGGCGTTGTCGAGGGCCTCGCTCACGGGGCTGAGCAGGTCGGTGTGGTCGATCTGCCCAGGGTAGCGCCGCTCGGCGGCGTCGACGACCAGCCGGCGTACATCGGACAGCTGCGCCGGCGAGCTGATCGGCATGACGTCGCTGAGCGGCTGACCGAGCTCGCCTGCCAGGGCTTCCTCGGTGAGGAGGATGAGCTTGCCGCCGGTCACCGCGTCGAGCACGTCCACGTAGGCCCGGCGGATGCCCTCTTCCTGCCGCCGAAGCGCCTGCTCCGCCTCGCGGACCTCAGTGACGTTCATCGCCGAGAGCGCCCAGAGGTCGCGCCCCGCTGGGTAGGCCGTGAGCAGCTCGTACGCATCCTCGGCCTGCACGCACAGCTCGCAGCGAGCGGACTGCCCGGAGGCGATCGCGCCGGCGACGACGTCGAAGTACGCCCGCAGGCGCTCGTCGTCCTTGTCGCACCCGCTCATCCGTCGGCCGATCACCTGCTCACGCGTCGTGTGAGCCCGCGCCGCCAGCGCCGGGTTCAAGTCGACGACCATGAGGTCGTGGACGTCGCCGGCAGCCTCGCGCATGATGCGGAAGACGATGAGGCCTTCGCTCGCGTTGTCGAAAAGGTGCCGGTACCGCTTCTCGCTCTCCTTGAGCTCTTCGTGTTTCTCGTCTCGGCGCAGCGCGCTCAGGCCCAGCTCGCCGAGCATGCCCACGAAGTCGGCGAGAAAGGCGATCGTCTTCTCCAGGCGCTCGTGCGAGAGCACCGGCACGCGCGCGAGCGCCTCGAGATAGGCTTGCTCGTCGAAGCCCAGCCGCCGCGCCCTCTCGGCGAAGGAGGCCGGGTCGATCTCGTCGTCGTCGAAGAAGAACTGCCCTGTGAAGATGTTGGCGACGTGCTCGCCGGCGACGATCAGGGGGAAGGCGACGTCCCAGAGCCCGTTGGCGCATCTGTAGGCGTAGTGCTCCGACTCACCCAGGCCGTCGAGCAGACGCTGGTTGATGCGCAGGTCGCTCTCGAGGCATCCGCGTAGCGTATCTTCGTGCCGGCGGTGGAACTTGGTGCAGATGTCCTGCCAGCCGGAGGCGATGAGCACGGTGCCGTCCGGGTCGAGCACGGCGAGGCCGATATCGAAGGCAGCGGCGAGGCTGTCGCACATGCGTTGCACGCGGCCGAGATCGATCAGGCTGGCCAAGGCGTGCTCAGCGGATCCCATTGGTGGCCCTCCCCCTTCGCTGCTGCCCCGCGGTGCGTGTGACCCACATGTTGTCGAGCGCAAATGCCCCACGATGGTCTTGCATACCCTGCGCACTGGGCGAGCGAACGTTTTGGGCATCGGGCGAGGTCGCGAGAGTGCGCGCCTACTGCGCTGCCTTGAGCTGCGCGAGCGTCTTTCCCAGGGCCTGGATCTGCCGCCCGAACGTGGCGAGATCGCCGGCGCGCAGCGCAGCCTGCGCAGCAGCGTACTGCGCGCTGGCTCGAGCGATGAGCGCGGCGGTGGCGCCGCCGGTCGTCCCCGGCGTCGGCCCTGCCCCGGGCGAGGCCGGCTGCGTCCCGGGCGGCGGCGCGCCGCCGAAGATCGTCGCCAGCCCCTCGCCCAGCGTCGGCGCCATCACCACGTTCTGCTGCTGCCCCGTGGGCAGATGTGGCGTGGCCGACGGTGAGCGGTAGAACACGATCACGCGCTGGATCTGCGGCAGCGCCGTCGTGGAGGACTGCAGGTACAGAGGTTGCACGTACAGGAGCGAGTCCTTGATCGGCACCGTGAGCAGGTTGCCGAAAATGACGTGCGAGCCCTGCTGGCCCCAGAGCGTGCGCTGGGCCGAGATCACCGGGTCCTGGTTGATGGCCGCCTCCACCTGGGCCGGGCCGTACACGTTGAGACTCGACGGGAACACGAAGCTCACGGCCCGGCCGTAGTTGGGCAGGTCAGACTGCGCTCCGAGCCAGGCGATCATGTTGGCGCGCCCGTTGGGCGTGTAGGGCAGGATCAGCACGAACTCCTCGCGCGTCTGGCCCGGCAGCCGCATGATCATGTAGTAGGCGCTCGCGGGCGCGGAGCCCGAGATCGCGAGGTTGCCGGGGATCTCCCACTGGTTGCCCTTGTTGTAGAGCAGGGCTGGGTCGGTGACGTGGTAGGTGGCGAACATCTGCGCCTGGGTCCTGAAGAAGTCCTCCGCGTAGCGCACGTGCTGGTGCAGCGTCGCCGGCATCTGCGAGGCCGGCAGGAAGACGCCGGGGAAGATCCGCTCGTAGGTGCGGATGAGCGGGTCCTGCGGGTCGAACACGTAGAACCGCAGCGACCCGTTGTAGGCGTCGATCACGACCTTGACCGAGTTGCGCATGTAGTTGAGCCCGCCGTTGGGCTCCGCGTAGGGGATGCGGTCGGTGGTGGTGTAGGCGTCGGCGATCCAGTAGAGCCTGCCGCCGGCGATGACCATGTAGGGGTTGGCGTCGAAGGTCAGGAAGGGCGCGGCCGCCGCGAGGCGCGCCCTGATGTTATTGAGGATGATCACGCGGCTCTGGCTGGTGATGGCCGAGGCCGTGAAGAAGCGGATGTCGCCGAAGCGAACGGTGAAGGCGAGCCGGTTGAGGAAGGGGTCGATCGGGATGCCGCCGCCGCCGGTGTAAGGCGAGTACACGTCGCCCTTCGGCCCCGGGTAGTCGAAGGTGGGGTACTTCGTCTTGACCAGAACGTAGTTGGTCCCCAGGAGGCCGTAGTAGATCCGCGGCTGCGCGATGGCAAGAGTCGGCGCCGACGACACCGTCGGGACGTTCTGCACGAGGAAGTCGGGCGAGCCGCCTGAGGAGACCTGGTTCACGGCCGAGACTGCGACACCGTACCCATGCGCGTAGGTGATGTGCTGGTTGACCCAGGTCTGCGCCTGGGGCGGCAGGCCCGCGACGCGCAGCTCCCGTGGCGCCAGCATGGTCTGCGTGTACACGCCGTTCACCAAGTACCGGTCGACGCTCACGGTCGTGAACGAGTAGTACGGCCTCAGCTCCTGCAGCTGGCTGTAGCTGCGCAAGAGCACCTGCGTATCCCACAGGCGGATGTTGCGCACCGTCACGCTGTTGGCCTTGAGCGCCGCCGCCGAGAGATCGCCCTGGAGCGAATAGGGGGTCTTGGAGATCGCCGTGAGGTCGTAGGCCGCGCGCGTCGCGGCGATGTTGCGGGCGATGTACGGCGTCTCCTTGGCCAGCTGGTTGGGGTTGACGATAAGTGCCTGCCAGACGGCGGGCACGATGCCGAGCAACACGATCAGCGCGGCCAGCCAGACGCCGAACGCCGCCGCCGGCCACCACGGACGGCGCCGGCTCACGGCGTTGTAGACCAGGGCGCCGCCCAGCGCGAAGGCGAGCACCATCATCACGCGGATCAGCGGCAGGCGCAGGTGGACGTCGGTGTAGCCTGCGCCGAACACCACGCCCGCCGACGAGTACAGCAGGTTCCACGCCTCGAAGAGGTAGCCCAGCCCGCCGAGCAGGAACAGCGCCGCCGCGAGCGCCGAGATGTGGATGGCGGCGCCCTCCTCCGCGCGGAACCCGCGCAGGCGCGAGACGTACTCGGCCGCGCGCACGGGCGGCGGCATGCGGGCCCACTGCTCGGGCTCCATCTGGCGGCGGGACGGCTCGACCTGTCTCATCTCGAGGCCGCCGACGGCGAAGTGGGCGGCGACCGAGACGATCAGGGCGAGCACCAGCGAGGCGAACAGGAACCCGTACGCGTACTCCCAGGCCGGCAGCCGGAACACGTAGAACGACAGGTCGTGGTGGAAGACGGGGTCGCGGATCCCGAATGGAACGCCGTCCAGGGCCCGCGCGAAGACCAGCCACGCGCCGGCCGCCGAGCGGCCGGCGATGAGCGCGCCGACGAGCGCCACGGCCAGCCCGACGCGCCCTACCCAGCGCGAGGCGGACTCGTGCACCACCTCGATGACGTCGATGCCTTCGACCGGGCGGTACCTCGGCGCCAGTCGCCGCGCGATCAGGAGGTTGCCGTACACGACGGCGAAGAACGCGGCGGCGAACACCGGCCCCGCGACGATGCCTATGGCGAGTCGCTTCCAGAAGATCGTCCGCAGGCCCACCTCGCCGAACCACAGCCAGTCGACGTAGAGCCGCGCGAGGATGACTCCGAGCACGATGAAGACGATCGCGACGAGCGCCGCCTTCGCCAGACGCCGCCTGAGCGGGCGGCGGCGGCGTGATGGTTCGTCGCTGTCGGAGATCTCTGTGGTCGTGATCACGCTCATGAGCCTACTGCCGAGTACGACTTGTCAGTTGTTCCCACTCGCCGTCGAGCAGCACGTCGTCGCTGGGATCCCACGCGATCCCCGTGTCCGGGGCCGCGTAGTGGCCGAGGGCGTGCCGGAGGAAGGAGGTCCGCAGGTCGTCCTGCGACATGTTGACCGGACAACCGATATCGATGGATCCCTCGCAGGTGGCCATGACCACTCTCTCGTCTCATGGTGATACGACCGTGCACCCGACTTGTTCCCACAAGGGGGCGCCTCGAAGACTCCGCGTCGCCGGATGGACGGCCACGGGCCGTCGCGAGCGCCGACGTTCGAAGCCGGAGCGATCTCGGCGCCCTGGTCCCGAAGTGTCTCTCGGATGCCGAGCAGCGGCTACATCGAGGTGAGCGCGGCCACCTTGCGGAGCATGGCCGGGCGGAGGTCCCACAGCCAGGACAGTTCGATCACATCGGGGTTGTTGCACTTCGTGCACGAGGCGGATCGCTCGAGCATCCGCTGGTAGCCGGGCAGACGGAACACGCGCGACAGCGGCTCGCCCGCGGCGCGAAGCTCGCGTACGTCGGCGAGGTGGCGGTCGCTGTGACTACAGTCTCGCAGGCGCCCATCGGCGCCGACCGTGAGGCGCGCCCGAGGCGCGCGGCATGTGTAGGCGCGCAGCTCGGGGTCGCGGGCCAGGAGCTCCAGGTAGGGTCGCGAGGCGAGGATCGGGAAGCCGGCGCGCTTGAGCGCGGCGGCGGTGTGGGCGGCCGCGCGGAGCTCTTCCGGCGGCAGCGCCAGGTCGGCGAGCGCGGCAGCGGCGCCCGCCGACGTCACCAGCCCGGTCTCCATGGGGCAGAAGTAGAGCCCGGCGTGCCAGCGCGCGGCGACGGGAGCGACCCGCGCCAGCGCCCCTCGGTTGAGGCTCGACAGCACGGTGTTGATGAGGAGCGTGGGCCGCAAAGGGTCGGTGCGAACGGCGCCCACGAAGGCCTCCAGCCGCTCGTAGAGACCGGGGAGGTCGCGGAGGGCGTCGTGCGCGGGCCCGACGTCGTCAAGGCTGAGGATCAGCGCGTCGACGCGGCCGCGCAGCTCGCGCCATCGCTCGCTCAGGAACCAGCCGTTCGTGATGAGTGTCGTGAGCAGCCCGGCGCGGCGGGCGGCGAGCAGGAGCTCCGGCAGGTCCTGCCGGAGCAGGGGCTCGCCGCCCCAGACCACGAGCTGCGCCAGTCCCGCGCGACCGGCCTCGCCGTACAGCCACTTCACCATCTCAGTGTCGAGCTCAGTGAGGCCGGGGTCGCGCCACAGACAGGTCTGGCAGCGGCCGTTGCAGCGCGTGGTCACGAGGTGGCTCAGAGTGTGAGCACGGCCGTGTGCGCGGGCCCGCGCGAGGCGGGCCACGAGGCGAGCGCGCGCCGCGGCACGGCTCAGGCGAGCCGCCCGACTGCTTCTGCGGGCCGAAAAGGCATCCATGCCAGAAGGAGTCTTCCCCGCCGAGCGATGCTCGCACGCCTCGTCTTCCGGCATCCTCACCCTCTCAGATGCACGCTCCAGGCGGAGGGTGTACTGTGCCTGAATGAATCCGGCGGAACCCCAACCCCCGAGCGGCTCCGACTGGCGCACAGACCGGCGCGCGGTCCAGCGCCGCCGGCTGCGCAAGCTGCGCTGGCTCGCGCTGTTCGCGTTCATCGCCAGCCTGATCTTCGTCGCCGCTTCGTTCGCCGCCGCCGCCTACACCGAGCGCAGCAGCTTCTGCGAGACCGCCACGCCAAGCCGCACAAGAACGTGAAGACCGTGCCGTGCGCCAAGTGCCACGTGCCCACGCACTGGAAGCCGTCCACGTTCAAGCACCCGAAGACCGGCTGCGCGACGTGCCACACGCGCCCCCATGCGGACCGCGGGGGATGTCTGCGTTGTCACACCACGTCGTCGTGGGCGAGCCACTTCAGCCACCCGATCGCGCTCGGCGGCGTGCACGCGAGCTTCCCCTGCGAGCGCTGCCACACCAGCGGCCTCAACGCCCCGGGCCGCGCCTGCGTGACCTGCCACGGCACGCATCAAGGCAGCCTCACCGACTGCGCCAGTTGCCACTCAACGAGCGGCTGGAGCGCGTCGACCTTCAATCATCCCGCGACGGGCATGGACGGCTGGCAGTCGATGGCGTGCGCGCAGTGCCACCCCAGCAACGACTTCGCCAAGGTCTACTGCACCTGCCACGGCGGCAACGTCCCGAGCGGCGACTGACGCCGCCAGCACCGCCGAGCAGGAATGCCGAATCTTGTTGTTTTGTGAGCGATTTGGCACTACTATCGACAGAAGTGAGCGCGCACGACGGTGCATCCACGTCGTGCACCTCGAGCATATCGGCCAAGCCAGGGGGACACCATGCGTCGCAACCGTCGTCTTCTCGTGATCGCGTGTGCGGCGGGAGTGGCCGCGCTGTTCGCCGCCGGCGTAGCCGGTCTGGGCGCGGCCGCGTCGCAGGGCACGGCCGCGCCTTCGCGGGCGGCGGCGCCCGCAGCCTCGCCGGCGCCGCCGCCGCCGTACATCCCGTCGCCGCTCATCGAGGGCTTCGACGCGCCGAGCCCCTACCTCAGCGTCACCCACGATAACGACCGCTTCGTCAAGGGCAGGCCGGACGTTGCCATCAACCGCGTCAGCTACGCCCCCGGCCAGCTGGGCGACTGCATGCGGGTGGATTTCTCCATGGTGGGCGGCCTCTGGAAGAACGTCATGGTCCAGGTCAACAAGCGCGTGCCCCTCAACCTCAGCGGCCAGGACACGCTTAAGCTAACAATGAAGGGCGACTGGGCCGACAAGGGCGGCGCTCAGTCAGTGACGGCGGCGCTCACGATGCTCAACGGCGCCCTCTACTACCAGTCGCTGACGGTCACCAAGGCATGGCACACGTACGACATGCCGCTTGACCCGGCCGGCTCGGCCTGGGGCACGGACGGGCCCAACTGGGGAGCGCGCGACGCGTTCACCATCGACAAGATCACCACGATCACCTTCTTCGTGAGTCCGCCGAAGACCGGGAACTACAGCCTGTACTTCGACGACCTGGCGGTCACCGGCGGTCCGGTGCTGCCCTACGTGGACGCAGACGCGCCCGTGCCCGAGAAGTTCACCGCGATCCCCTACGCCATCGGCCAGGCGGTCGACGACATGGGCTGGCGCGACTGGGACAACCGCCGCAAGAGCGTGCGCAACTACCAGGTGCTGCTGAAGGAGAAGGCCTCCCTCGCCGACTACCAGACGGTGGTCGACATCGGCAAGGCGGCCGGCACCCGCTTGACGACGGTGTGGATCATGCAGGACCTCGACAAGCACAACACCGCCGCGAAGGCCAAGTACAACACGCCGGTCGCCAAGTACGACATGACCAGCGACGGCACCGCGTGGCGCAACCGCGTCACGCCCGATCAGGTCGGGATCGTGGGCCTCGTCAAGCGGAGCGCCGCGTTCATGGAGTTCGGTATGCACGGCGTTTCGCACGAGCACTTTCGCAACGGCGTCGAGCAGCGCGCCGAGTACGCGCACATCGACGAGAGCAAGCCGGGTCGCGCCACGTCATGGGGCTGGGCCGACATGAACCTCAAGGCGCAGTGCTACCGCGAACTGCTGCGCCAGTACTTCAGCCCCGAACAGCTGGATATGCCGGTCGCCGAAGTGCCGCCGGCGCATGCCTACTACTACAGCAAGACCGACCCACACACGACCGGGGCGCTGCTGCACAAGTACGGCGTCAAGTACGTCAACGGTGGCATCAACGTCGCGACCAACGTGCGCGACGGCTACTTCATCGATCACGGCGTGCTCTTCGTCAACCGCGCCTACGGCACCAACTGGGACTGGGTGGGCTCGACGCCCTGGGAGGGCTACTGGAACGACTACGACGCGCCCTACTACCCGTCGGACAAGTACGGCTGGCAGGAGGCGCACTTCCCCAACCTGTGGGACGCCAAGCAGAAGTGGGTGGACTACCTGCTCGGCACCAACGACAGCCAGAACCGCTTCTTGCCCAAGAACTCGGCGCAGTGCTCCTGGCAGTACCTGTACCACAAGTTCGGCACGATCAGCGAGTCCGGCGGCGTGTACACCATCGACGTGAGCAAGGTCGACCCCGCCGCCTACAAGTACGACCTGCTGGGCGGCATGGTGCTCAAGACCTGGGTGGGCGACAGGCAGATCGCCTCCGTCGCCCTCACGAACGGCGCCAGCGTGCTCGGCTACTGGAAGGACACGTTCGGCTACGCCTACATCGTGCTCGGCAAGAACGGCAACCCGCAGGGGCGCCTCGACCCCGCCGTCTACCAGATGACGGCGACGTTCGGCGACCAGGCCATGCCGGCCTACGTCGACCTCAACGGCGCGACCTACAACGTCTTCGCCTTCGACGCGGGCGCCGACCAGGCCTCGCTGAAGCTGCAGATGTACGGTCGGCAGACGGTCAGGGTGAAGCTTCCCTTCGCACCTGCCTCCGTGGAGTGCGACAACCCGCAGCTCATGGTCGGCGAGTGGAGCTACGCCGACGGCTTCCTGAGCATGGACGTGCGCGGCACCACGATCACCGGCGAGACCGGCACGATCACGATCAGCGACACTCCTTCCGCCCAGCCGGACTGGTCGGCCGCGGACGACTTTCTCTACCAGCTGCAGAACTTGAGCCTGCTGAAGGCGGGCAACAGCCGCTTCGACCTCGTCATCACCGACTACGCGCTGAACGGCCACGAGGCGACGCGCTTCACGCCCGGGCAGATCGCTGCTTTGCAGCACAGCCCGGGCGGCGCCAAGCGCGTCCTCGCCTACATGAGCATCGGCGAGGCCGAGACCTACCGCTGGTACTGGAAGAAGGCGTGGGACGCCAAGGGTGACGGCATCCCCGATCCCGGCGCGCCGCCGTGGCTTGGCCGGTCCAACCCAGATTGGCTCGACAACTACAAGGTCCGCTTCTGGTATCCGGGCTGGCAGACGATCATCTACGGGACTCCGGACAGCTACCTCGACAAGATCATCGCCGACGGCTACGACGGGGTGTACCTCGACATCATCGACGCCTACGAGTACTGGGGGCCCGGCGGCGAAGGCAAGCCGGTGCGCAAGCAGGCGGCGCAGGACATGGTCGACTTCGTGCGCCGCCTCGCCGAGTACGCCAGGGTGGTCAAGGGCAAGCCCGACTTTGCCATCTTCCCGCAGAACGGCGCCTACCTCGGCAAGCACCCCGAGTACATGGCGGTGGTCACCGGCCTCGGCCAGGAGGACACCTGGTACAACGGCGACGCGATCGCGCCCTGGACGGCCGAGAACGTGCGGGCGCTCGAGCGCTTCAAGGGCGCCGGCAAGCTGGTGCTGTGCACCGACTACTGCCGGCGCCCCGCCCACATCGGCCGCTTCTACCACGAGGCGCAGGGATCGGGCTTCGTGCCCTACGCCACCGTGCGCGACCTCGACAAGCTGACCGTCAACCCGGGCCACGCCCCCGACTGAGGCGCGGGCTGAGGGAGGTCCGCCGGCAACGACCGCGCGCCGACGGCGGAGCGCAGAGGTTCATTTCGAGTCGGCTTGGGGCGGGGTGGCGCCGCCGGGCGCCGGGTTCAGGCCCCGGCGCGACCAGCCAGCATCGGCAGGGGGCCGAGCGTCTCGTGCCGGGGGAGCTGCGACTGCGTGCGTGCGCAGCGGGCTTGCGCGTTGGCGAGGGTGTGGAGATGACGATCACGCTCCGCGAGGCTCGTCAGGACCACCATGTACACCAAACCGCCGATTCCCGCGACGATCGCGGCGCTGGCCACGACCGCGATCAGGATCTCCAACACGACCATCATCATCCGCCTCCAACGACACGCGCACGCAGGCCGGACTCGACCTTGCTGACAGGAGTGTAGGCCGCCGTCCCTAAAGGCGGCGTGAATCACCCCGGTGTCTGGCTAAAGAATGTGTAAAGAGGACCGCCGGCTCGAGACGGAGCCTACTCAGTGAGTCGGTGGCTCGTCGGCTGCCAGCCGGAAGCCGACACCCGGTTCGGTGATGATGTAACGGGGTCCACCGGGGCGTTGCTCTATCTTCTTGCGCAGGTTGCTCACGTGTACGCGCAGCGTCTGCGAGTCCTCGACCCATTCTGGTCCCCACACCTGTTCGAGGATCATGCGCTGCGTCACGACCAGCCCGGCGTTGCGGGCGAGGAACGCGAGGATGTCGAACTCGGTCGGGGTGAGCGGCACCTCTTCGCCGGCGAGCGTGACGCGCCGGCGGGCGATATCGATCTCGAGCTCGCCCGCCGTCACGACCGGCGGCGGCGAGGTGAGCGCCGCCGCTCGGCGCAGCAGGGCCCGTATGCGGGCCAGGAGCTCGCCGGCCGAGAACGGCTTGGTGAGGTAGTCGTCGGCGCCCTCGTCGAGGGCCTGGATCTTGTCGGCCTCGTTGGCCCTGACCGAGAGGATGAGGATGGGCGCCGTCATCCAGGTCCGCAGCTCTCGGCAGACCTCGATGCCGCTGCGGTCCGGCAGGGCGAGGTCGAGGATGACCAGGTCGGGCGGTGCGTCGATCGCCTTGAGCAGCGCCTCCTCGGCGGTCGCCGCCATCGCGAGCGCGTAGCCGCGGGTCGAGAGGATCGACCTCAGCGCCCGGCGGATCTGCTCCTCGTCGTCGACGACGAGGACGCGCGTAGGTCTCTCGGGCACGGTCATGCGGTCTCCTCTGCGTCGGCCGGCGCAGGCGGGGCGGGGCCTGACGGCAGCGCGATGACGAAGCGGGCGCCGTGCGGCACCACGTCTTCGACGCGTATGGTGCCGCTGTGGCTGCGCACGATCTCTCGCGTGATCGCGAGGCCGAGCCCGGTGCCCGACGGCGCGTGGCCGGAGGCGCTGTGTCCCCGGTAGAACTTCTCGAACACCGCATCGTGCTCTTCGGGCGCGATCCCTGGGCCGACGTCCTCGACCCAGATCCGTGCTCCTTCGTTCCAGGCGCGTGCACCGATCGTCACGGGAGTGTCCCCGCCGGCGTAGAGGACCGCGTTCTCAAGGAGATTCTGAACGACGCGGGTCCACTGCGAGAAGTCGACGTCGACCGCGGGCGTAGTGTCGGGCAGGTCGACAATGACACGCTGACGCAGGTGGGCGGGGAGCGCCGCGATACCTGCGGCGATGATGTCGCTGAGCTCGTACAGCTCGCGTCTCTGTTCCCAGGCGTGAGCCTCGAGGCGCGACAGGTCGAGCAGCGCGCCGATGCTGTTGTTTAGCCGCGCGACGTCGCCGACGATCGCGCGGAGCTCGTCGCGCACGCTCTGCTCGTCCCAGTCGACGTCGCTTTCGAGCAGGTTACTCACCGTGGCGGTGAGAGCCGCGAGCGGTGTCTTGAGCTCGTGAGACACTGAGGAGAGCAGGCTCGACTTGAGCCGATCGGCCTCGCGCTCGGCCGCGGCCTTCGTGGCCACGGTCTGGAGTTGTTCGCGCTCGAGAAAGGCGCCGACGAGATTGGCGAGGGAGGCGACCAGGCGGGCGGCGTTGGCCGAGTACGGAACGCCGTTCGTCCTTGCCTGGACGGCGAGCACTCCGGCCGCGCCCGAGGGGCTGTGGATCACCGCGTAGAGCGCACCGTCGTCGGCGCTGACCACAGTCGCCGGGGCGCTAGAGACTCGTTGTTCGGCGTTCCCCGCCAGCTCGTCGTCCACGACTCGGCGGGCGCGCGCGGCCAGGGCGGGGTCGGGCGCCTCGCGGTCCGCCGATTCGCCACACCAACGCAGGTCATCCCCTGCCAGCACGAAGACATACGCGGAGCCGGCGCCCAGCACGCTGACGATCTCGCTCCGGCAGGTCTCGGTCATCTGCTCGGTGGACGTCTGGGAGGCCACGGCGGCGCTGACCCGGTTGAGCGCGGCCGTCTCCTGTTGTCGGGCGACAGCGCGCTTCTCGCGGTCTCGCAAGCGCCCCGTCTGGACGCCGACGAGCAGGCCGACGACGAGAAAGGCGGCGAGGTCGAGCCAGTCCTGCGGGTCGTGCACCTGCAGCGTGTGATAGGGCGGCAGGAAGAAGAAGTTCCAGGTGAAGAAGGCGAGCACGGAGGCAAGGATGGCCGGCCACGTGCCGGCGGCGCCGGCGACCAGAAGGATGATGAGGAGGTAGAGCAGCGCCCACTGTCCCTTAGCGAACAAGTCCCGTCCCGCGAGGAAGAGGACGGTCGACAGAGCGATCGCCACAATGGCGAGAAGGTAGCCGTGCCGCGAGACGATCATGCTGAGGCGTGCGGTCATGCCGGCATCCTAGCGCGGACTCCGGCGGCCGGGTAGTGGCGCGCGGCTGGCCCGCCTGCGTCGGCCTCGTGATCTGGTTCGACGTCGCGCGAGTGCGGTGCTCTGTCGCCCTGAAGTGCCGGCGAGGAGCGGGGCGACGTCGGGGATCTCACGCGGCTCGCTGCGACGGGCGGGTCGGTCGTCCCGGCGCCTACCCGCCGGCGAGCGGCGCGCAGCAATCGCGGATGACCTCACCGATCGTCGCTCCCTGGCACTGCGCGTCCGCCTGGCCGGCGGGGTGCCAGAGCCTGTCGCCGTGCGAGTGCCGGCGGCCTGTACTCCCTACCGCCGCCAGAAGGCCGGCGTGAAGATGATCATGAGCGTGACGAGCTCAAGCCGCCCGGCCAGCATGTCGAACGTGAGGACCAGCTTGGCGGCAGGGTGCACCCAAGAGAAGTTGTCGTAGGGACCGACATCGGCCAGCCCCGGCCCGACGCCCCCCATCGCCGTCGCGACCGCCGACAGGGCGGTGGGGAAGTTCATCCCTGTGAGCGACACCACGGACACGGAGACCACGTAGACGAGCAGGTACAGGCCGATGAACGCCGAGACGGAGCGCATCATGTCGCGCGTCACGGGCTTGCCATTGATACGCGGCGTGGACACGGCGTACGGATGGACCGTCTCGAAGAACTCGTGCACGGCCTGCTTCACGAAGAGCAGCACGCGGATCACCTTCATCGCTCCGGCCGTCGAGCCGGCGCAGCCGCCCATGAACAGCAACATGAAGAGGATGTACTGCGCCAGCGGCTGCCACTTCTCGTAGTCGGCGGTGACAAACCCCGTAGTCGACGCGAGCGAAACGACCGAGAAGAACGCGTCGCGGATGGCCTGGTTCGCCGACACGTCGGAGGTCGCATACACGAGCGCGGCGACGAAGAGACTCGCGCCGACCAGCACGCTCGTGTAGAAACGCCACTCCGCGTCCTTCAACCAGCGGCTCGGCTTGCCGATGATGACCATCCAGTACAGCGAGAAGTTGGTCGACGCCAGCCACAGGAAGATGATGATCACCCACTCGATGTAGGCGCTGTGCCACCAGGCGATGCTCGTGTTCTTTGTCGAGAAGCCTCCGGTACCGATGGCGGCGAACGTCTGGCAGACGGCGTCGAACCAGGTCATCCCGCCGAGCAGTAGGAGCAGGGTGAGCGACACCGAGAGGCCGAGGAAGATCATGAACAGGATGCGTGCCGTACTGCTGATGCGTGGCCGCAGGCGGTCGACCTCCAGCCCCGGCGCCTCCGCGCGATAGAGCTGCATGGCGCCGACGCCCATCAGAGGGAACACCGCGACGTAGAGCACGAGGAACCCCATGGCGCCCAGCCAGTGCGTGAAGCTGCGCCAGAAGAGGATGCCCTTGGGCAGCGCTTCGACATCGGCGATCACGCTCGAGCCGGTGCCGGAGAACCCGCTGACCGTCTCGAACCAGGCGTTGAGGGGGCTCAGGATGCCGTCCAGGACGAACGGCAGCGAGCCGATCAGGCACACCAGCAGCCAGCCTAGCGCCACCACGGCGAAGCCCTCCCGGCGCGTGAGGCTCGTGAGCTCGGTGCGGAAGAGGAAGAAGCCGATCGTCCCCGCGGCGGCGCCGATGAACATCGTCGTCGCGAACGAGCTGACCGTGTGGGGCTCCCCGTAGCCGGCCGCGACCGCCAGGGGGACCACCATGCTCGCCGTCGCGCCCAACAGCAGGGCGCTGAGCAGAAACGCTATGCGGCGCAGGCCCCCAAGCGTGCTGGGATGGATGCCCGCGAGGTCAAGGTTCGGAAACGGCTGCGCCATCGTCGGTTACGGACCGTCAACCCGGGGCCAGGAGACGCTGCAGCCGGGGGATGAGCGCGGGGCGCGCGAAGAGCACGACGCGGTCTCCTAGTTCGACGACGGTGGCGCTGTCGGGGATGATCACCTCGTCGTCCCGCACGATGGCGCCCACCAGCGACCCATGCGGCATGTGCAGGAGCGCCAGTGGCAGGCCGACGATGCCGGCGCCCTTGACGGCGACGAACTCGATGCCCTCCACCAGGTTCTCGCGCAGCGTACGCACCGAGACGACTTGACCCTGACGGGCCAACTGGAGGATGGGGTTCAGCGCCGAGAGCAGCGGGCTCAGCACGATGTCGACGCCGATGGTGGAGGCGAACGGCAGGTACTCGGGCGTGTCGATGAGCGCCGCCACGCGGCGGGTCCCCAGACGCCTGGCCAGGAGGGCGGCGAAGATGTTGTCTGTCTCGTTGCCCAGCGCCGCGACCAGCATCTCGGCGCGCTGGACGCCCTCGTCGACCAGCAGGCGCTCGTCCATGCCGTCGCCGTTCAGGACGAGCGTGTCGTCCAGCATCTTCGAGATCTTCTCGCAGACCGCCGGGTCCCTCTCGATGATCTTCGTGTGCACGCCGTCCGCGGCCAGACGGCGCGCGATGGACACGCCCTCCCAGCCGCCTCCGGCGATGATGACGTTGCGAGTGCGCGTCCAGCGCTTGCCGAGGCGCGTCATCGCCCGGCGCACGGAAGGTCGATCGGCGACCAGGAACAGCGTGTCGCCGGCCATGAGCCGGATGTCGTCGGAGGGAGCGCTGACCATCTCCCCCCGGTACACACCGGCGACCATGAGCTTCTCGCCGGCCCGCCGGGTCAGGTCCTTGATCGGCTTGCCGATCATTGGCGAATCGGCGTCGATGTCCACTCCCACGGCTCTGACGCGGCCGTCGGCGAACTCAAGGACGTCGGTGGCGCCCGGCGTGCCGGCCAGCGCGGCCACAGCGTGAGCGACCTCCTCTTCGGGGCTGATCACGAGGTCGATGCTCAGCGAGCTCTTGTCGATGATGCCCTTGGCGCCCAGATAGGCCGGGTCGTGCAGACGGGCCACGCGTACGATCCGCTCGGCGACGGTCTCGGCGATGAGGCAGGCGACGATGTTGGTCTCGTCGCTGCCCGTGACGGCCACGAGGATGTCGGCGGATCGCAGACCCGCCTCGAGGAGGATCGAGGGCGTGCTGCCCTTGCCCACCACGGCGCCGACGTCGATGGCGTCCTGCGCGCGGCGCAAGGCCTCCTCGTCGTCGCCCACCAGGACGACGTCGTGACGCTCTTCGGAGAACTTCCTGGCGACGTAGAAGCCGAGGGTCCCGGTCCCCACGACGATGATCTTCACAGCCGACCGCCCCCCCGTGTCTGCGAGTCGCCCGTCACTCGTTGATGGTGTCGATACTGGCCTGCGCCTGGACGTCCTCGGGCCTCTGGCTGGGCAGGAAGCTGCGGATGAGCTCCTTCTCCCTGCCCGGCGCCAGCAGACAGAGGACTTGGTCTCCGGGCAGCAGCACCTCGCTGCCGCGTGCCAGCAGCGCCGTGCTGTCACGCAGGATGGCGGTCACGAGCACGCCGTCGGGCAGCCGGATGTCTTTGATCGCCAGGTGGGCGGACGGCGAATCGTCGCTGACCTCGATCTCGACGAGCTCCACGTTCTCGCGCTTGAGCGAGAGCAGGGGCACGAACTGGTGGGAGGGCAGCTCGTGCTGGATCATCGAGATCATCATCGTGGCCGCGCAGACCGTGGCATCGACGTCCAGCAGATCGAAGGTCGGCTGATTGCGTGGGTTGTTGACGCGCGCCACGACCTTCGGCACGCCGTACTCCAGCTTGGCGAGCTGCGCGATGACGACGTTGTCCTCGTCGTCGCCGGTGACCGCCACGACCAGGTCGCAGCGCACGATGCCGGCCTCCTCGAGGACCCACATCTCGGTGCCGTCACCGAACAGCAACCGCTCCTCGAGCTCCGGGCGCAACAGGTCGTAGCGGGAGCGCCGCTGCTCGATGACGATGAACTCGTGCCCCATATGAGTGAGGCTGCGGGCGACGTTGAGCCCTACCTTGCCCGCGCCGACGATGACCACGAACATGGCTTACTCCTCTGTTTCTGAGGCGGGACACGAATGGACTGCGTCCATCATCATGACCCGCGCCTGCTCCGTTGGGCAGACAGTGTGCACACCCAATCTGGCGAAGACCCGCGCCCGCAGCGGATCGTACACACGGGCGATGGCGCAGGGCACCTCGAACCGCCGCCACGCGATGAGCGCGCAGACGATGTTGGTGTTGTCTCCGTCGGTGGCCGCCGCGAACGCGTCGGCGCCCTCGATGCCGGCCTCGCGGAGGACGTCCCAATCGAGGGCGGCGCCCACGACGCGTTGACCAGGGAAATCGTCCCCCAGGAGCCTGAACGCACCAGGGTCTTCGTCGACGACGACGACGTCGTGGCCCTCGCCCACCAGCTGCTTGGCCATGCTCGAGCCGACCCGCCCGCAACCGGCGATGATCACGTACATGTCTCGCTTCACTTCCTCTCGACGTCTGCTCGGGATCCCGGCTCCAGGGCCTTCGCGACACGCTCCGCCTCGATCTCCGCGGCCGAACCCTGCATCGGGTAGTCGGCGGGGACGAGGTTCACCAGGACCTCACCAGGAGCATGGCGCAGTACATAGGTGACCGAATCGCCGAACAGGCGGTCGTCGACGCGGCGCTTTTTCACGGCGCCGACGATGATCACGTCGGCGTTCCATTCCTCGGCCTTGTCGACGATGGCCCGGCCGGACTGGCGCGCCGTGACCAGGTGAGGCCAGGCTTCGACACTGAACTCGCGGGCCACCGCCATGGCCGCGTCGAGCACCTGCCGACCGCGCAAACGCTCCTCAGCGAGCGGCGCGTCGAGGGGAAGCTGCATCGGCACCTCGACCACGTAGACGACGTCGATGGTAGCACCCTTCTCGGCCGCGAGCTGACACCCGAGGACCATCATCTCGTCGCTGAGCCGCGTCCCGACGACCGGCACGAGGATCCTCTCGTAGTCGACGTCCACGAGAGCCGTCGAAGGCAGCCTCGTCTCCTGAGGCTGGCGCAGAAGCGGGGTCCCGGCGCTGCGCCGGTGGAGCACGTACAACAGCAGGCCGCCGGCCATCCAGGCGAAGCCCACCATGCGGCCGGCGGGATGCGTGGCCACCATGAGCACCCAGATGAGAGCCGTCGCCGCGGCGCCGAACACCGCCGGCAGCGGCAGCAGCGCGCCGCGGAACCTGATGTTGAAGGGCACGACGAACGGCCGCGACAGCGCGCGCTCGCGGTACCGAAGGGCGATCACCGAGAGGTGCGTCATGGTGAACGCCAGCATAGCTCCGAAGCCGAACAGCCCGAGCAGCAGCAGCGGGTCTCTCGGGATGAGCAGGATCACGGCCGCCGCGCCGAAGAGCACGAGGCCGACGTAGGGGGTCATGCGCGAGGCGTGGACGCGACCGAGCACCGCCGGCACCTGGTGGTGCCGGGCGAGCGAGTAGATGATGCGCGCCGAGCCGCCGACGACCGCGTGGGCCGCCAGGAGCAGCGCGATCACGATGACGATGGCCACCCAGGGCCGCAGGATGGCCTTGAGCCACTCGAGGTCGTCGGGCAGGCTGGCGACCAGGCCCATCACGGGGTCCTGGAGATAGGCGCTGCCCAGGAGCGTGCCATAGAGGCGCGTCGTGGGCGCTCCGCCCGCGCTGAAGACCTCACCGGTGGGCTCCTGGGCGGGGATGACATGACCCGGTCCCCGCTGCTCGACGGGCACGACCACCGTCACGGCGCGGTCGTTCGCCAGCACGAAGACGTCCTGTTCTTCGCCCGGGACCACCGCGACCGGCTGCGTGAGCCCGGTCTCGGGGTCGACCGGGACCACATTGGAGTCGACCGGCAGCGCCGAGAGGGCCACGACTCCGAGCCCGATGCTCAGGGCCACGACGAGCGGCAGCACCACGTTGATGGCCCTCGGCACGTCGCGGGCCGGGTGCAGGGCGCTCTCGGCGCGGCTCGAGACGGCGTCGAGGCCGGTGAACGCCGCGGCGGCGAGAGGCGCGGCGTACAGCAGGTGCCCCCAGGTCGGCACGCTCCCCAGGTCGATCTGCCCCCACACCACTCCCGGCTTGAGCAGCACGAAGAAGCCCACGATGAGCAGCAGCACGAGGGTCGCCAGCCCGAGGACCGCCATGAGTGAGCTGAGGCGCACCGACTCCTGCAGGCCGAGCACGTTGAGGGCGACCAGCAGGGCGACGGCGCCGATACCGATGAGGAAAGCGTACGGCCAGTCCTGCATCTGCGGCACCAGGACACCCAGGTAGTACGGGACGAAGGAACAGGCGATCGCGACCAGGATGATGGAGTCGAGGAGCAGAGCCCAGGCTGCGACGAAGCCGGTCATGGGGTCGAAAGCGCGGCGCGCGAAGCTGGCCACGCCGCTCGCCTCCGGCATGGCCGCCGACCCCTCCGCGTATGACCACGCGGTGACGATGAACACAAGGCCGACGATGAAGATCAGGAACGGGGTGACGCCCAGCGAGTAGAGGGCGATCCCGCCGAGGACGAAGTAGGTGGACGTGCCGACGTATCCGTAGGCCGTGCCGAAGAGACCACCGATCCCGACGACGCGACTGAGCGCGTCCTGTTGTCTCCTCCGTGCCACGCCCGTACGCTCCCCGTCGTCTAGTGCCGCACGGACGCCCCTGCGCGCGGCACGCCAGATGTCCTCGGGCCACGCTAGCACCGCGAGCGGCGCCGCTCAAGATGACTTCCCCACGGCGGGGCGGATTGCTGCAGTCGGCGGCGGTGGCGTAGGCTTGGTCCGAGGGCGGCCACTGCAGGGCGATCGGCCGGACCGCGTGTGCCGGCGCGTTTCGAGTAGAGGATGGTAATGGAAGAGCAGCTTCAAAGCCTTCTGGACCGCATTCGTCACGAAGGCGTTGAGCAGGCCGAGGCCGAGGCCGCAAGCATCCTCGGCGAGGCGCAGGAACGCGCCCGCCGCGTCGTGGCCGAGGCCGAAGCGGAGGCCGACCGACTCCGTCGCCGGGCCGAGGGGGAAGCCGAGGCGAGCCGGCAGCGCGGAGAGAAGGCCCTCGAGCAGGCCGGCCGGGACTTCCTGCTTGCGCTGCGGAAGAGCATCGAGGCGATCCTCCGCGAGACTCTGCGCGCCACCGTGGCGACGGCGCTCACGCCGGACGTCGTCGCCGACATGCTGGTGCGTCTCGCCGAGTCGTACGCGGCGCACGACATGAACGAGAGCCGCGTCGACGTGCTTCTGGCCGCGGAAGACCGCGAGGCCATCGCGGCACTCGTGATGCAGAAGTACCGCGACCTCGTGGGGCAGGGCCTGACCCTGCGCGCCGACGAGCGGCTCGACAAAGGCTTCAAGGTGTCGTTCGTCGACGACAACCTCTACCACGACTTCAGCCTGACCGCCCTCGCCGAGGCGCTCGCCCCCGTCCTCAAGCCCCCGCTCGGTGAGATCGTCCAGCGGGCCGCCGGGGAGCAGGACTGAGTGGAGTACGTCTACCTGGTGGCCAGCCTGCCCCATCTCGACGTGGCGGGCGCACCCCCATTCACCTCCGCCGAGTTGCTCTTCTCCTGCGGCGGCGTCCTGCGGCAGGACCACTGGGAGGACCTCCGGGCGATCGTCGAGGAGAGGCCGCAGGACGTGCGCGCACCTGAGGGGCGCCGCCTCGTGGGCGCCGAGACGCAGCTGCGCAACGCTCTGGCGCGCATCCGGGCGCTGCGGGCCGGAGTGGAATATGCGGCCCGCTCGCACCCGCATGCGGGGTTCGACGCGCGCGCCGACGAGGTGGCCGCGCGAGCCATGGCCGTCGAGGACCCGCTCGAGCGCGAGCTGCTCCTCGACCGCCACCGCTGGGCGCTGCTCGACGCGGCCGCAGCGCAGCCGGCGTTCGGCGTCCAGGCGGTCTTCGCCTACGCGTTCAAGCTGCGGATCGTCGAGAAGTGGACCGCCCTCAGCGACCAGGGCGGCCTCGATGTGGCGCTGCAGGTGGTAGAGAGCAACCTCGTCGGCAGCGCCCTGTGAGCGCGCGCACCGGAAGGGTGATGGGCGTCAACGGCAACCTCGTGACCGTCGAGTTCGACGAGTCCGTGAGCCAGAACGAGGTCGCCTACGTCGTCCAAGACGAGGTGCGCCTCATCGCGGAGGTCATCCGCGTGCGCGGCCGGTACGCGGACATGCAGGTCTTCGAGAGCACCGCCGGCATCACCGTGGGCGACCCGGTCGAGTTCGCCGGCGATCTGCTGTCGGTCGAGCTCGGCCCCGGCCTACTGACCCAGGTGTACGACGGCCTGCAGAACCCCCTCAACCTCATCGCCGAACGCCACGGCTTCTTCCTCCCGCGCGGCCAGCAGGTCGAGGCGCTGCCGCGCGATCGCGCCTGGCAGTTCACGCCGCGCGCGGCAGTGGGCGACCGCGTGCGCGCCGGCGATACGCTCGGCGTGGTCACCGAGGAGCTCTTCGAGCATCGCATCATGGTGCCGTTCGGGGTCGCCGGCGTCGCCTCAGTCGCCGAGATCGCGGGCGCCGGCGAGTACACCGTCACCGACCGCATTGCCTTTGTGGCGGACGCCGCCGGGGCGCGCCGCGACGTGGCCATGATGCAGACGTGGCCGGTGAAGCGGCCCATCCGCTGCTACGCGGAGAGGCTGCGCCCGACCGAGCAGCTGGTCACCAAGATGCGCGTCCTCGACACGTTCTTCCCCGTGGCCAAAGGCGGCACGTACTGCATCCCGGGCCCGTTCGGCGCGGGCAAGACCGTGCTGCAGCAGCTCACCAGCCGTCACGCCGACGTCGATGTGGTGATCGTGGCGGCGTGCGGCGAACGCGCCGGCGAGGTCGTGGAGACGCTGCGCGAGTTCCCGGTGCTCACCGACCCGCGCACCGGCCGCAGCCTCATGGAGCGCACCGTGATCATCTGCAACACGAGCTCCATGCCGGTGGCGGCCCGCGAGGCCTCCGTGTACACGGCCGTCACCATCGCCGAGTACTACCGCCAGATGGGCCTGCAGGTGCTGCTACTGGCCGACTCCACCTCGCGCTGGGCGCAGGCGCTGCGCGAGATGTCGGGGCGGCTCGAGGAGATCCCCGGCGAAGAGGCCTTCCCCGCCTATCTCGAATCGGTGATCGCGGCCTTTTACGAACGCGCCGGGCACGTGCGCCTCAACGACGGGTCGATGGGCTCGGTGACGATCGGCGGCACCGTGAGCCCGGCCGGCGGCGACTTCGAGGAGCCCGTCACCCAGTCCACGCTCAAGGTGGTGGGCGCGTTCCACGGCCTCTCGCAACAGCGCTCGGACGCGCGCCGCTACCCTGCCATCGACCCGCTCGACAGCTGGAGCAAGTACGCGAGCATCGTCCCCGAGCGAGAGCTCCGGGCCGCCAGAGAGGTGCTGGCCAAGGGGCACGAGGTCCAGGAGATGATGAAGGTCGTCGAGGAGGAGGGCACCGCGATGGCCGACTTCGTCGTCTATCTGAAGGCCGAGTACCTCGACGCCGTGTACCTGCAGCAGGACGCCTTCGACCCGGTCGACGGCGCCTCGTCCGCCGAGCGGCAGTGTCACGTGTTCGCGCGCCTGGCGCGGATCATGGGCGCCGAGATGGACTTCCCGGAAAAGGACAGCGCCCGCGCCTTCTTCCAGGCGCTCACGCAGGTCAGCAAAGACTGGAACCGCGCGGCCATGGAGAGCACCGAGTTCGGCGCCATCGAGGCGCGCCTCGATGGCATGCTGGCCGAGGTGTCGCGCGATGCGTAAGGTCTACCAGCAGATCGCCCGTATCGCGGGCAACGTCATCACCGTCCAGGCCACCGGCGTGGGCAACATGGAGCTGGCCACCGTGCACGCCCCCGGATTCGCGTCGCTGGCGCAGGTGATCCGCCTGGAGGGCGACCGCGTGACCATGCAGGTCTTCTCCGGCACGCGCGGCATCCCGACCGATGCGGAGATCCGCTTTCTGGGCCAGCAGCTCGAGACGCCGTTCACCGAGGCGCTGCTGGGGCGCGTGTTCACCGGCGGCGGCGTGCCGCGCGACGGCGGCCCCCTTCTCGACGAGGGCCTCATCCCCATCGTCGGCCCGCCGGTCAACCCGGCGCGGCGCGTCATCCCGCGCAACATGATCCGCACCGGGATTCCCATGATCGACGTGTTCAACAGCCTCGTGGAGTCGCAGAAGCTGCCGGTCTTCTCGGTGGCGGGCGAGCCGTACAACCCGCTGCTCGCCCGCATCGCCCTCAACGCCGAGGTCGACATCATCATCCTCGGCGGCATGGGCCTCAAGTACGACGACTACCTCTACTTTCGCGATACGCTGGAGGAGCAGGGAGCGCTGTCGCGCGCCATCCTCTACGTGCACACGGCCGCCGACCCGGTCGTCGAGTGCCTGCTTGTGCCCGACACCTGCCTCGCCGTAGCGGAGAAGTTCGCGCTCGCGGGCAAACGCGTGCTGGTGCTGCTCAGCGACATGACCAACTTCGCCGACTCGCTGAAGGAGGTGGCCATCACGATGGAGCAGATCCCGTCGACGCGCGGCTACCCGGGCGACCTCTACAGCCAGCTCGCGGCGCGCTACGAGAAGGCCGTGGACTTCGAGGGCGCCGGATCGGTCACCGTGCTCGCCGTCACGACCATGCCCGGCGACGACGTGACGCATCCCATCCCCGACAACACCGGCTACATCACCGAGGGTCAGTTGTACCTGCGCAACGGGCGCATCGAGCCGTTCGGCTCCCTGAGCCGCCTCAAACAGCAGGTCAACGCGCGCACCCGCGACGACCATCGCACCATTATGAACACGATGATCCAGCTCTACGCCGGCTCCAAGGAGAGCCAGGAGAAGCAGTCGATGGGCTTCCGCATGAGCGCCTGGGACGAGAAGCTCCTCAAGTACGGCGCCCTGTTCGAGGCGCGGATGATGGACCTGAGCGTGAACATCCCGCTCGAGGAAGCGCTCGACCTGGGCTGGCGCATCCTGGGCGAGTGCTTTACGCCGCAGGAGACGGGCATTCCCACCAGCCTCGTCGAGCGGTTCTGGCCCACGGCGACGTGACGCATGGCCAAGCTCAAGAAGACCAAGAACGAGCTCAAGGCGCAGCGCGAGGCGCTGCGGCGCTACCACCGCTTCCTGCCCACGCTGGAGCTCAAGAAGCAGCAACTCCAGCGCGAGGTGCGGCGCGCGGAGGCCGCGCTCCGCGAACGCACGACGAAGGAGGAAGCACTTCTTGGACGGCTCCGCCCCTGGGTCAAGCTGCTCTCCTCGCGGCCCGATCTGGGCGCCTACGTGCAGATCCAGGCGATCGATCTGGAGACCGCCAACGTCGCCGGGGTCACCGTGCCGGTGCTCACGGCGGTGCGGTTCGCGAAGCCTGAGATCGACTACTTCGAGACGCCCGCATGGCTCGAGGACGCCATCGCGGCGGTGAGCGAGCTCACCAGTCTCCGCGCCGAGCAGCGGGTACTCCACCGTCGGAGGAAGCTGCTCGGCGAAGAGCTCCGCATCACGGCGCAGCGCGTCAATCTGTTCGAGAAGGTCATGATCCCGCGTGCCGAAGAGAACATGCGCATGATCCGTATCGCGCTGGGTGACGCGCAGACGGCGGCGGTCGCGCGGGCCAAGCTCGCCAAGGGCAAGGGCGCCGAGCTGCTCTCGGGGGTGGCGGGCGCATGATCGTCAAGATGAAACGGCTCACGCTCCTGTGCCTCGCGGCGCACCGCGACGCCGCGCTCGAGTCGCTGCGCGAGCTCGGCGTCGTCCACGTCGCCGACGTGCGCCCGCCCGAGGGGCAGGAGCTGGACGCGTTGCGCGCGCGGCTCGCAGGCGCAGAGCGCGCGCTGGATGCGCTGCCCGCCGAGGCCGCCGCCGGCGAGGCGGATCGCTCGGCCGACGAGCTCGTCGCCGAGGTGCTCGCCCTGCTCGAACGCCGGCGAGAGCTCGGCGACCACGCCGGCGCGCTGCGCCTCGAGCTGTCACGCTACGATGGGTTCGGCGAGTTCGATCTGGGCGACGTCGACGCACTCGCCCAGGCCGGCATCGCGACCGCGCTCGGCGTGGCGCCGGCCGCGGCGCGTCTCGTCACGCCGGAGGGGACCCTCCTCACCCTGCTGAGCCGCGATCGTCGGCAGCAGTACTTCAGCCTCGTCGCCGCCGGCGGCTGGGAAGCGCGCTCTCCGGACCTCGGCGCCGAGTACGACCTCGTCCCCTGGCCGGACCGTCCGCTCCAGAGGCTGCGCGAGGAGCTCGGCGACGACGCGGCGGAGCTCGATCGACTGGCCGCACGACTGGAGTCTCTGGCGGCCGGCCGGGAGGTCGTCGCGCGGCACGTCTCGCAGACCGCCGACGCGGTACGCGTCGCGGAGGTCCGCGCCGGCATGGGTGAGGCCGAGGAGGTGTCCTTCCTGTCGGGCTATGTGCCCGTCCACGACTGCGACGCGCTGCGCAGCGCCGCGATGGAGCACGGATGGGGCATGGTCCTCGACGACCCGGAGCGCGGCGAGAATGTGCCCACGCTGCTGCATCAGGCGCGCTGGGTGAAGCCGGTCCGCACGGTGTTCGACTTCCTGCACATCTACCCCGGCTACTGGGAGTCGGACGTCGGCTGGGTCTTTCTGCCGTTCTTCAGCCTCTTCTTCGCGATGATCGTCGGCGACGCGGGCTACGCCATCCTGCTGCTGCTCGCCACCGTCATCCTGCAGTGGCGCCTCAAGAAGGTGCCGCGGCACGTCTTCCACATGATGTACATCGTGGGTCTCGCGACGCTCTTCTGGGGAGTGATCACCGCCAGCTACTTCGGCATCCCCACGTTGCCCAGATACGCGTCGGCGCTCGAGATCGCCTGGATCAAGGACCGCGACAACCTCATCGATCTCTGCTTTCTGATCGGCGCCGTGCACCTCTCGTTCGCGCACGTGTGGAACGCCGTGACTCTCGGGAGGGCGGGAGCCTGGACCAAGGTGCCCGCCCAGGTGGGCTGGCTGGTCGTCGTCTGGTCGATGTTCTTCCTCGCCCGCCAGGCCGTGCTCGGCCGGCCGATGCCCGGCTACCTCCTCTACCTGCTGATCGCCGGCATCGCTCTTGTGGCCGTGTTCATGAAGACGCCCAAAGAGCTCAAGGCGGAGTGGATCGACCACGCGCTTCTGCCTCTGACGATGATCGGCAACTTCGTCGACATCCTCTCGTACATCCGCCTCTTCGCCGTCGGGTACGCCTCCATCGCCGTGCTCGCGGCCTTCAATGACATGGCGGCGTCCATCGGCTTCGACAGCGTGCTCACGGCAGTCGCCGCCAGTCTGCTGCTGCTGTTCGCGAACGCGCTCAACATCGTGCTGGCGGGGCTCGGCGTGCTCGTTCACGCCGTGCGTCTCAACACGCTCGAGTTCTCGACTCACAAGGGTCTGGCCTGGCAGGGCTACAACCAGTACACGCCGTTCGCCAGGCGTCGGAAGGCGGCATGATGACGCGAGGGCGGACCAACCAGAGGAAGGGATGTCGATGAGTCCTGAAGCTGCAACCGAGATGGGGCGTGTCGGCGCCGTGGCCGCCATGGCGCTGGCGGCGACCGGCTCCGGAATCGGTACGTACCTGGGCGGCGCCGGTGCGGTCGGAGCCTGGAAGAAGCTCATGTCGCAGGGCAAGCCGGCGCCGTTCACGATGATCACGTTCGTCGGGGCGCCGCTCTCCCAGACCATCTACGGCATGATCCTGATGATCACGATGACGGCCAAGGCCGATGCCGGGTATGACCCGTGGGCGCTGCTCGGCGTTGGCATCGCCGCCGGCCTCGCCATCGGTGTCTCTGCTTACGGGCAGGGCAAGGCCGGCGCCCACTGCGCCGACGCGCTCGCCGAGACGGGTCAGGGGTTCAGCAACTACCTCGCCGTCATCGGCATCGTAGAGACGGTCGCCATCTTCGTGCTCGTCTTCACGCTGTTGGCGCTGGGCTGAGCGGGCGGCGGTGAGGGCCGGCGCGACGACGAGCGCTGGCGCGACCTTCACAGCGACGATCCGCCATGAGGCCCTCGATGACGCCGGCACGCCGGTCGAGGGCGGCGGTGACGCCGGCGGACGGGGCGTCAGGCTGTGGTTCTGACGCCGGGCTGCGCGCGTTGAAGTGCGACGGCGTGATCTTCGATCTCGACGGCACGCTCGTCGACACGCTCGAGGACCTGGCCGATGCCATGAACCGGGTCCTGGGCGGCGAACAGGCGCCCGTCCACAGCTACGCGACCTACAAGCTGCTGATCGGGAAGGGCATCCGCAACCTGGTGGGCCAGGCGCTCCCCCCGGAGAAGCGCGGCGACGAGACGATCGTCCGGTGCTTTGAGGCCATGATCGCCGACTACGGCGAGCACTGCCTCGTCAAGACCCGGCCGTATGACGGCGTCGCCGAGCTGGTGAGCGGCCTGCGGGCCGCCGGCGCCAAGCTGGCCGTGTTCTCCAACAAGTCGGACGAGCTGACCCGGCGGATCGTAGAGAGCTTGTTCGGCCCCGGCGACTTCGACGTCGTCATGGGGGCGCAGCCGGGTCTGCCCCTGAAGCCCGACCCCACGGTTGCCCTGCTCATCAGCGCCCGCCTTGGCGTCGCCCCGAGCCGGATGGTCTTCCTCGGCGATTCGGGGATCGACATGCTCACCGCCACCGCGGCGGGGATGCTCGCCGTGGGCGCCGCGTGGGGCTTCAGGACGATAGACGAACTGGTCGAGAACGGCGCGAGCATCGTGCTCGACCATCCGCTCGAGCTGCTCGAGCTGCGGGAGTGACGCCGGCGCGGCCGCTGCGCGGACGCCGGCGTTGGGCGCGCGCCGCTACGCGAGCGCCCCCGTTTCGCGCAGCAGCCCGAGAAACGCCGGCATCAGCGCGCGGTGCGCCGCCACCACGGCGGGCCCGTGTCCATGCGCCGCGTCGGCGAACACCACCTCGGCGCCGGCCGCGCGCGCGATGACGCTGCCGGCGGCGTAGTCCCACGGCGAGAGGTCGAGCTCCCAGTACGCGTCCACGTGGCCGGCGGCGACATGGCAGAGATCGAGAGCCGCCGTCCCACCGCGGCGGATGTCGCGCACGCGGCCGAGGATCCGGGCCACGACGGCGCCCTGACGTTCGCGCTGAGCCGCCTCATACGAGAAGCCGGTGGCCACCAGGGCCGTCGCGAGAACGGGCTGCTCGCGCACGTGGATGGGCTGGTCGTCGCAGACCGCTCCGACCCCGTTGATCGCCCGGTACATGCGGCCCGCGCTGGAGTCGTAGACGACGCCGATCTGCGGCTGCCCGTCGATCTCGACGGCGATGGACACGGCGTAGGCCGGATAGCCGTAGACGTAGTTGGTGGTCCCGTCGAGCGGGTCGATGACCCAGCGCACCCCGCTCGTGCCCTGACCCAGCGCCCCCTCCTCGCCGAGCACGGCGTCGTCGGGCCGCAGTTCGCTCAGCCGCTCGACGATCAGGTGCTCCGCTTTGCGGTCCACCTGGCTCACCGGGTCGGTGGGAGAGGACTTCGTCTCGAGGCGAAGGGCGCTCCGCAGCCCTTCGACGTGCACTTGGCCGGCGTCACGGGCGAGGTCGGTCGCCAGGGCGAGGAGCTCCCGCAGGTGGATCGGGGCGTCGCCCCATGGGTCGTCAGCGGCGGGCCGGACTGATCCAGCCCCCGCTTCGACGTGACGTTTGGCGGCCATCGATGACGCTCCTCACTGTGGCATGTATCGAACGGGACGGAACGACGGTGCGGACTCTCCCGTGGTGCGTCGCTCGGGCAACGTAGCAGATGCCCCGCCTTCTCACCAGGCGTCAGACCTCGGCGACCAGCATCACCATCGTGAAGGCGGCCAGCACGAGCGCGCCGACAGTCGTCGTCAGGATTGCCGCCCAGTCGCTGGGCAGCGGCCGATCCTCCTCGAGCGCCCGCCTGATGCGCCGCGCGTTCACCGCCGCGTAGATGATGAGGAAGATGCCCAGTATCGCGTAGCCGATGCCGAGGACGGCGAAGGCCGCCTGCGAGGCATCGATCAGCGCCGGGATGAGGCGGCCGACCGCCAGCGCGATACCGATCGACGCCAGCCCGGTGCGCAGCCAGGCGAGGTACGTGCGCTCGGCGGCCAGGTAGGTGCGTCGCGGCGCCGAGTCACGCCCGGGGTCGGCGCTGCGCGCCTGCCGCTCGCCGTCCTCTGGTGCCTGCGTCATCGGCTGACCTCCGTCTGCTATCCGCTCGCTCACCCTCTGATGACCAAGCGTACCTCGTTCGGGCTCGTAGCGGGAGCGCCGACGTCGTCCGGGCGGTCCGGCCCCGTCTCAGTGGATGCGGTCCAGACGCAGGCGTAGTGGCAACGGGCTGCCTCTGGAGTCACGCAACGGGACTATCCGGGGCTGCAGCGGGTAGCCTCAATTCCTAAGAAGCTTCCGCGCCACGAGAGGACTGGACACGGGAGGCTCCGACCCGCCGGAGGCGCAGCTGCGGCCACCTGACCCGGCGCGGAGCCACCGGGGAGACCGGCCCACGGGCCGGTCTCTTGCGTTCGCGCAGCCCGACCGGTGGCAGCCGGGCGGCAGGCTCAGCGAGGTCGCCGACGGTCGCAGAAGCCTCGCGCCGAGCCGCGAAGCGCGGTAGGGTGTGCCCACTCCGCCGCGTGACCTGACGCGGCGTGAGCCGGGGCACGAGCGTCGACATCCGGGAGGGCCTGCGAAAATGATCGCCAGCGCAGCGTTCTGGTCTCACTGGGGCTGGGCAGCCGCCACGGCTGTCCTCGGCTTCGTCTTCTTCGGCCTCGTGTTCCGCCAGTACGTGGCGCGCCACCGGCTGCACCAGCTCGCCTGGGCGATCGGCCTGCTGTTCTACGCGATCGCTGCGGCGTTGGAGGCCTGGTCCGAGTCCAGCGGCGAGTGGCGCCCCACCGTGTACCGCATCTACATCGTGCTGGCCGCGTCACTGGTCGGCTTCCTCGGGCTCGGTTCCCTGTACCTGGTGGCCCGCAAGCGACGCTGGGGCGACGTGTACTCCGTCTTCCTCATCGTCTGCATGGTGATCTTCTTCGTGGGGACGTTCACGGTGCAGCTCGACATGGCCAAACTGGTGCCGGGCATCACGGTCGGCGGGCAGGCACTGGGGCCGAGCCTGAGCTTCCCGCGCGTGATGTCGCTGCCGATCAATATCACCGGCACGCTGCTGCTGTTCGGCGGCGCCGCGTGGTCGGTGTGGCGCTTCGCCCGGCGTCGCGAGTTCGGGTACCGGGCGTGGGCCAACGTGCTCATCGCCGCCGGCGCCGCGCTGCTCGCCTTCCTCGGGTCGCGCGCCCGCCTCGGCGATACGGCCGGGCTGTACCCGGCGGAGATGGTCGCCGCGGCGCTCATGCTGGCCGGCTTCCTGCTCGCCGGCACCCTGGACAAGGGCGC
>Ga0315293_10000681_pt1 | contig 31838 bp, 33 predicted proteins | sample YL17G13_20_MG_FD_203071 | JGI IMG/M metagenome (GOLD analysis project Ga0315293, IMG submission 203071) | Sediment microbial communities from Yellowstone Lake, YNP, Wyoming, USA - YL17G13_20 | ecosystem: Environmental > Aquatic > Freshwater > Lake > Sediment | place: USA: Wyoming | collected... | reverse complement strand
AATGGACCCAGAAAATAAGGCAAAATATCTATTGAGCCGCCGATATTACCCCGTACATCCATAATTAAAGTATTGACGCTTTCAATATTGCCCAAACTGTTTGCCGCTCTCTGAAATTCGCTAAAAGTGGTGGGAGAAAAGATTTTAATGTAGATGTAAAAAATTTCCGGCTTCAGCAGTTTGTAAAAAACCGTTGGTTCGGCGCCTGATTCGTCGTACTGGGCGCGGTTTTCCTTATCGGAAAGCACGTTAAAAGCATAATTTAATTTTTCAAGTTCAGTCTGTTTTTGGGCCGGTTCTTCTTTCTTCGCTTTTATTTCCGCTGCTTTTTGAGTATAGGCATTTTTTAATTCGCTTCCTGTCGCGTCTTTGCTTGTTCCAAGGTCTTGGTATAAATTTGCTTCAGGATTTTTATTCTGGACCGTATTTTGAAGAGACTGTTCGCTTTTTTGGGTGTAGAGGCCGCTCCTTGATTGAGGAGCCAAACTGGCTAAAACAAGATTTGTCAATTTCACTGAAAATTCTTTTTTCTGGGCTTCGTTAAAATGCGCCAGAATATCAGAATAAATTTTCTTTAGCCCTTCAAGGTCGTTTGATTTCAGACTATAAGAACCGCCAACCAGATTTTCCGCGCCTGCCTTGAAAAGAGAAGATAACTGGCCGTCGCTTAAATTGTCCCAGTAATTCTGTTTAATGATATTGTAAGCTTCTGAAAGAAATCCCAGATAAACGTCCTTTCCTTCTTCTTGCGACGCAACCTGACCCTTTAACTGGCTGTGGTTAGAATAAAAACGATCGCTGATTGCTCCCAAAGAAAAAAGAAATACAACAATTGCCAGCCCTATTAAAATGGCTTTTGGTTTTATCATTAAAATTTTAGAGAAAAAGCTTTTCTCCAAATTTTTTAACATTTTTATTACTCCATTATACTTCAACCATAAACTCGGAGCAAGTGATTCAGCTTATTCAGTGTAAAAAAAAATCGCCCTATACGCTTTGGCGTCGGGCGATTTTTTCTTTTTTATTACTGAGTAGCTGGTTGCTGCGCCGGTCTTACTTGAATTGACTGGGCAGTAAGACTGCCGTCGGAATTTACCGTGCCGTTTATCGTCACGGTTTTCCCAACTTCCAAATCGCCGGAAGCTCCGCTCGCAAATTTACTGATTTCGGTCGTGCCTGAATAAAAGATGATTTTTGAACTGTTGTCCCGCATCTTGACGGTAATGCTTTGATTATCCTTAGCAATAATATCTCCGTTGACAAAGCCTGCTCCTGATTGATTACCGGCTCTGCTGCCAAAAGAACCCGCCATTCCCGCACCCATTTGCTGGCGTTCTTGAGACGAAAGATTACGAAGATTCGCGAAATTTCCTAACGCTCCGCCAGCTGGCGGATTGCTTTGTCCGTATTTCATCCCGCCGTAAAATGCTCCTCCGGCGACCAGAAGCGCCGCCGCCACAATAATTGTAATAGTTTTATTCATGATTTTTATAATGTTTTAATTTTTATTTCGACCATTGAAAATTTTACTCATACCTCAATGCCTCTATCGGGTTTAATTTGGCTGCTTTTTGAGCAGGCCAGTATCCAAAGCCGATGCCGATAGCCGCAGACACGCCAAAAGCCAGAAGAACTGAAAACAAAGAAATCTTGGTGGCAGTGCCGGCAAAAAGAGTAATTGCAAAAGCCAGTCCGCTGCCCAAAATTATGCCGACAATCCCGCCGAGAAAAGTAAGCAGTACTGCCTCGGCTAAAAATTGCAAAGTGATGTCTAATCTTTTGGCTCCAATGGCTTTTCTCAAACCGATTTCCCGGGTTCTTTCGGTGACAGTTGTCATCATCATGTTCATAATGCCGATACCGCCCACGAGCAGAGAAATTCCGGCAATCGACGCCAGCAAAATTGTCATTGTATTGGTAATGGAAGAAACAGCGCCAAGAAGGTCCTGCTGCGAAAAGACGCTGAAGTCAGCCAGTTGAGGGTCTGAAATATTGTGCAATCTCATTAAAAGAACGGTGATATCGGTCTGGACCTGAGTCATAACTTCCGGGCTGTTGGATTGGACGTTAATGGTGGAAACATAATCAGTCCCGGCTAGGAATTTTTGGGCCGTACTGATGGGAATAAAAACCATGTCGTCCTGCGAACCGAAACCCGTGCCGCCTTTGGACTTGGTAATGCCTATGATTTTAAAGTTAATTCCGTTAATCCTGATTGTCTCGCCCACGGGAGACGTTCCCGTACCGAATAAATCATCGCGGGTTGTCGGACCCAAGACCGCCACCTTTGACTGCGAAAGAACATTTTGCTCGGAAATAAACGACCCTTGCTCTATTTCAATATTTCTGACGCCGGGATAAGAAGATATTGTTCCGACCACTTGCGTGTTGGTGTTCTTTCCTTTGGCCACGATTTGGTAACGTTGGGAAAGTTCCGGGGCCACCGCTGCAACGTTTAAAACTTCTTTGGCAATGGCGTCGCTGTCTTTGAGGGTTAAGGTTTGAGCTGAACCTCTGCCGCTTGAAACCTGAGAAAAACTCCTCTGGAATCCGGGACTAACCGTCAGTAAATTTGAACCCATTGATTGAATACTGCTTTGAATTGAACCGCTTGCTCCCTGACCAACTGAAATCATGGCAATCACAGAACCGATTCCGATGACAATGCCCAAAATAGTCAGCCCTGACCTGACTTTGTTGGCGGAGACCGCCAAAAAAGTTTCTTTGAATAAATCTATAATGGACATTTGTTTTACTCCTTAATCTGTTGAAACATTTTAGAGGTGTGATTGACGACATCCTCAATGATTTCCCCGTCTTTGAGAGAAATTTTTCTGGTGGCCTTTTCAGCGATGTATTTTTCGTGGGTAATCAGAATAATCGTTTTGCCTTGTTTGTTTAAGTTCTGAAAAGTTTCCAGAACGACTTCGCCGGTCTTGCTGTCAAGATTGCCGGTCGGCTCATCTGCCAAAATAAGGGAGGGATTATTTACCAGAGCCCTGGCAATGGCCACTCTCTGCATCTCGCCCCCTGAAAGCTGATTGGAAAGATGATGAAAACTTCTTTCATCCAGCCCTGCGCTGATTAAAGATTTCTTGGCAAGTTCTTGCCGTTTTTCTCTGGGCACGTTGGCATAAATCAAAGGCAATTCCACGTTACGCAGAACCGTGGCTCTGGGCAATAAATTGAAGGACTGAAAAACAAAACCGATTTTCTTTTTACGAATATCGGCCAGTTCGTCATCAGAGAATTGAGAAACGTCTTTTCCTTCAAAAAAATATTGGCCGCTGGTCGGCGTGTCCAGACAGCCCAAAATATGCATTAACGTTGATTTTCCCGAGCCCGAAGGTCCGATGATTGAAACGAATTCACCTTCGTTAATAGAAAAAGAGATGTCCTTCAGGACTTTCGTTTCAACACCGCTTGATCTATAAACTTTGGTAATGTTCTTGAGTTCAATCATTTTATGCAACAGGCGGAGGATTAACGATTCGTTCTTATCTGACCGCCCATTCCCGGTATTTGAAATCCCTGATTTTGCTGGGTCTGAGTGGTTTTGGTCGTATTTTGGCTAATCGTTGAGGCAACGACAACATCGCCTTCTTTGAGGCCTGAAACAATTTCAGTGGAAAGGTCGTCTGAAAGTCCTGTTTCCACAGATTGCTGTTTTAACGGCGTTGATAAAATTATTCCCGATTTACTGGCTAATAATTGCTGTTTCATTTCTTCTGACGCTTCCACTAATTCAACATAATAAGAAGTCCCCTGGGATTTTATTGCGCTATTGGACAAAAGCAAAACGTCCTGCTTGACATCAGTGATGATGTCGGCTGCTACGCTCATGCCGGGTTTTACGCTTTCATCCTGAGTATCTAAAACAATTTTGACTCCGTAGCTGACCACGCCCTGGCTGACCGTTCCTGCCGTATCCATCTCTAAAACCTTTCCGGAAATAGTAATGTCGGGAAGAGCGTCAAAAGTCAAAGTCGCTTTTTGACCGGCTTTTACTTTTGCCGCGTCAACTTCGTTAAGAGAAATCTCGGCTATTTTCTGCCAAGTGATGGCGCTCGCCAAAACCGTACCGGCTGAAACCGAATCGCCCTTCTTGACATTTACATCAGAGATAATGCCGCCAAAAGGAGCGTAGATGGAATAATCCGCCAGTTTTTCTTGTACTTCGGATAATGTCTCTTCTGCTTTGGCCGCTTTAATTTCCTGGTCTTTAACGTCGAAGTCCGCCTCTATTATAATTTCTTTGTCGGATTGAATGGTATTCTTGATGGAAAGAAGGTTTAAAAGATAGGTATTTGTCTTTCCGGTATAGGTGTTAAGGCTGGATAGGTGCGTACTGGAAAGCGTTTGCGGCCTGGAACCCCGCCCTATGAGTTTATCCTGATAGAATTGAATTAAATTATTGGTACTTTTCACGGCTTCAGCAATGCCTTTGACGGTTTCATAGGTTTCGCTAATCAGCGATTCAATCGCATTTTTTTCCGAAAATCTGCTGGCTGATTTGTAGTCCTCGAAATTTTGGTCATACGCCTTGCGGCTGATTTGATATTTATTATAGGCGTCTGTTTTATACTGTAAAACTTTCTCGTCATAAATTTTTACCGCATCGGCGTAGTAATCAATGTTTTGTTGAACCGTGCTAAAGCTGTACGAAAAAAGTATGTCCTGAAGTCCTGCCATCATATTGGGAAGATCAAGAAAAATATTGGAGACGTTATTAAAACCGTCTTCGTATGCTTTATTAAGATCTTCTGTGGCTTTTTCTTTTGTACCCCGCAAAGTACCTTCATCAGTAACCATGCCTTTCATTTTATCAAGGGTTAGCTTTTCCTGTTGTAAAGTTGCTTGCGCATCGCGAACCGCTTTTTGAGCGTCGACTGAATCAATCTGTACCAAAAGAGCGTTAGCTGCTACACCTTGACCCTTTTGAACGTTAAGATAAATAATGTCGCCGGAAACTTTTGATTTAATATCTGCCTGGTCTGAAGCCGAAATCTGACCGCTTCCCGAAACCGAAAGAATAATCGTGCCTTTTTCCACTGCCGCCAAAACATAACGAGTCTCTTTTCCGTTGCTTTTAAGCGCTCTATATCCAAAAAACCCTGCCACAATAAGAAGCAGTAAGAGAGGGATAATAATTTTCTTCCTGAATAATTTTTTAAACATACGTATCAAAAGAAAATCAAGGGCCTCCGTCAGGTTTTGCTAATTTTGAACGGAGAGCCCTCAACTTTCTTTTTTCAAAAGAATCTTATCACTTTCGTATGGTTTTTACCAGCCAAGTCCTCTGCCAAAACCCATTCCCATGCGAAGTCCTTTGCCTGTTTTGCCGTTCTGAAGTTGATTCTGCATCACCTGAAGGCGTTTGTCAGATTGGGTTTGAGTTATGACGCCTTTGTCAACCAATGCCTGAAGATAAGTTTTCATTTGCTGCGTCTGAAGGTCTTTCATTCGCGCCTGCACCTGCTCTTGGGTAATGCCTTTTTCCTGCATAATCTGTTGAACGGTCTTGCCTTCTGCCCAATCTTCTTTCAATTCATCAACACTAATGCCCAAAATCTGGGCTTCGTTCTGAAACATTGTTTGCTGACGAGTGGCAATCTCATCCGGAGAAAGATTGCCAAACCCTCCGAACCAACCGCAAGCTGAGGCGATTCCCGCACCCAGCACGGCGAAAGCCATGGCCGGTAAAATCGTATAAATAAGATATTTCTTTTTCATAGTAGTCAAAGAAGATAAATCTTCTTTTCCACCCTCGCTTTTATAAATAAAAGCTTGGTATTAAATGTTTATTAATCGCAATTGCTCCGACCTTTCCCCTACCCCCTCCCTAGAGAGGATAATAGGATCGGGCAAGGTTCTAATTATTATTACAAATAATGACTGATTTTATTTCACTAAAAAAGAGGGCCGAAAACGAACACAGTCCTCTCTTCTCGTTCGGCCCTCTAGTATTAATACAACTGAGAGGTATCTTTTTCTTTCACCTGTTTTAATGCATAGGCCGACGAGGTAGACGCTCAAACATTCTGAATTGGTCATCAATCTCGCGAACGCCGAAAGCCCGTACCGTATCGTCTTCCCGCTCACCCATCACTACGATAGTGTCGCCTTCTTCAATTTCTTTTCCGAAGGGAAACTGGGTCTCCTCCGCCAGCACCACAGTTAATAACTGATCATCAAACGTTCTGATTTTGAAACCATTTTCAATTACTTCTTCAACCACTCCGCGCTGAACGTCGTGAAATCTCGGCATTCCAAACTCACGATAGGCAGATCCGGCAAAAGGCAATTTTCCCTGTCGGGCTTTTGAAAAAAGTCCCGGATGGAAAGGAGTTCTTTCAATAATAAAACCTCCGATAATGGCAATCAGAATAATGGCTAACAAAGAATAGATTATCGGCCGGCGCCAGACAAAAGAAAAGCGTTTGGCAAGTATTTCCAGAATTAAAATCAAAATTAAACCCGCCAAGATCAGAAACCAGGGCATCAACCTAAAATAAATTCCCCAGCCATGAAGACCGAAACCAGGCAAATACCAAATTCCGCTTGCCCGCAAATGAAAACTGATAAAACTAATCAAAAATAGGACAAGGGCTCCTGCCGCAAAAAATCCAACCGCTAACAAAACGGTTTTCAAAACAAAGTAAAATTTCGGCCGCATTTTAATCTGGCTGCTTTTTATTTCCTCAAGCACCCTCTCTTTTGTAGTTTTTGGTTCCTGATTGTTTATCATAAGTATCCTAATTTTTTACAAATAGTTCTCATTATCTCTTTTGCTCTTTTTATCCTGATTCCCACAGTTGAAATCGGAACCCGCATCACTTCGGCGATGTCTTTATAACTTAATTCTTCAAGGTAATACAGAATAACAGGTTCGCGATATTTAGGTTCTAATTTGCCCAGGCATTTATCAATTAATTCAGCCATCTCCCGACGCTCTATTTGTTCACCGAGATCGTTGTTATCGGAAAGATGATGCGGAAGAAATACGTCTAAATCAAACAAGGGTAAGGGGTTCTTTTTTTTCTTCTTGAGGGCGTTAATCAGTTCGTTATGGGCGATGCGGTAAAGCCACGGGGAAAACTTTCTTTTTACGTCAAAACTTCTGATGTTTTTGTATGTCTTGATAAAAATATCCTGAAGGACGTCGTTTATGTCTTCATGGTCAGAAAGGAATTTCCGCGAATACCGCCTGATTTTTTCTTCGTATCTCTCCAGTAAAATGTCAAAAAATTCAATCTTGCCGGATTGAATCAAAAGAGCTATTTCTTCATCTTTGACTTTCTGCCGAGAGATTTCATCTCTCATATATTTAATACAAAAAATTAGCGGTTTTATTTCATTTTCTGCTCTTTTATTCTACCAAAAAATCGCCTCCGCCAGAAGGCGGATAGGCGATAATTTAATGCGTCTCGGTCTCTCGATACTACGAGCTAGCTGCTTTATTGATTAATGTTAACTTCTTTTCTCTACGCCAGCCTTTGATCCTTCGACTTTACTCAGGACTGGCTTTATTTTTATATCTGATTGATTAAAGCCAGTTTTTTATTTCTATTCCAACCCTTTATTTTAGTTTCTCGTTGCCTTGCCTCTCTTAGAGTTTGATAACTTTCCGAATATTTCAAGATTACCGGCCTGCGAATTTTCGTATAATGCGCGCCCCATTTTGATTCATTGTGCTGTTTGAGTCGTTTTTTAAGTTCATTAGTGCAACCAACATAAAAAGAACCATCGGCACATTCTAAAAGATAGGTATAAAACATAGATAAGGCCCTTCTACTTCGCTACTCTCAGTATCAGGGACTTCTTCTTTTTTATAGAGCCGGAGGCACTGATGAGCCTCCGTCGTAAAGGAGGCGAAGAAGTGCTGCGGGGGTAGGAATCGCACCCACATTAGAGCCTTCAAAGGGCCCCGTCCTACTATTAGACGACCCCGCAAGAGTCGATGAAAGTTACGCTTTCATCTCCACGCTGCGTTCGGCTTGCGTCTCACTTGCGCATTCAATTATTGCCAGTTCCAGAGGCAGTTGGAGTATGGACGAGTATTTCATTTTGTTTTCAGCTTCAAGGAAAAGATTCAAAATCCGGCGGATTTCTTCTTCTTTGAAATTATTTGCCTGGCCTTGAAGTTTCTGGAACTCTTCTTTAGTCAGACCGGTAATAATCGGATTTGACAAAGAGCTGTTCTCTGCGGGCTCGGCAGTGATTATTTTCAGAATCAGGGCTTGTCTTAAATAATTTATCAGGGCGCCGGCGAATTCTTGAAGATCTGAACCTTTGTCCGCTATTTCATTCAGAAAATTAAGGGCTTGGGAGGTTTTTTTCTGGGAAATCAAATCAATAAGCTGGCTGACCGTATTTATTTCCACCAATCCCAGCATATCCTTAATATCCTCGGCTTTTATCGCTTTCCCCTGCTCCAAAGTTCCTGAAAAAGTTAAAACCTGGTCCAGTAAACTTTCCGCATCTCTGATGGAGCCGCCGGCATTCAAAGCAATCAGTTCCAGTGCCGGTTTTTCAATTTTTGCTTTTTCTTTCTGGCAGATAATTTCCAAGCGTTTAATAATTTCCGGTATTGTTAATTTTCTGAAATCAAATCTCTGGCAGCGGGAGATTATCGTCGGAATCATTTTATGAATCTCGGTGGTGGCTAAAACAAAAATGGCGTGAGAGGGCGGTTCTTCCAGGGTTTTCAAAAGGGCGTTGGCAGCGTCTTTGGAAAGTTGGTGCGATTCGTCCAGAATAAAGACCTTGTATTTTAATCTTGTCGGGGCGAATTTTATTCCGTCTCTTAATTCCCTCATTTCATCAATCCCCCGGTGGGAAGCGGCGTCAATCTCAATTAAATCCATTGCCCTGCCATTCATAATTTCCTGACAGGACAGACATTGATTACAGGGTTCAAACTCGTTTTCTTTTCTGTTTTGACAATTGACGGCTTTAGCTAATAATCTGGCAATCGTGGTCTTACCTGAACCGCGCGGGCCGGCAAACAAATAAGCGTGGGAGATCATCCCTGAAGAAATCGCATTGGTCAGGGTTTGAACCACGTGTTCCTGGCCGATAATTTCCGCAAAGGTTTGCGGCCTGTATTTGCGATAGAGAACCAGCGACATAAGTGACAAATGTGACCCAAGGCTACTAAAGCTACTAAGGTTACCGAAGTGATTGGTTACCTTCTTACACCTTTTATAAATTTAACAAGTAAGTATCCAACTTCTTTTCTTAAATTTTCTATTTTTAGATAATCTTCTTCTCTTATAAAATTTAATTCAAGAGTTAATTCTAAATAATATTCGCATTCGGTTAAAGACCCTAAGGCAATGTTTAGATATCTTAAGAAGTCTTTTCTTGATGTCCTTGTATGTCCTTCAACGATATTGGCAGGTACCGAAACGGCAGCCCTCCTTAATTGTGAAGTTAATCCAAATAATTCCCTCTTTGGAAAATCATCCGTAATCTTGTAAATTTCTTTAACAAAATTATGGGCTTTTTGCCAAACAAATAATTTATGATAAGCCTTATCGCTCATAGGTCACTTTGGTAGCCTCTGCCACTTTGGTCGCTTTGGTTACTTTTTAAATACAATGAATTTGTAGCCCAGAAAGTTCCAGGCGGAAGCAACTGCAATGCCGGCAATCTTTCCTACGTTCGCCCAGATCAAAGAAGAGGCGCCGAATTGAGGGCCAATAGTGTTAACCAATAAAGAAGCAATCAGGGTTTGAATGCCTCCGCTGATTAAAGTGATGATGAAAAATTGGAAAAACTCCCTTCCCATTTTTTCTTTTTCTGTCTTCTCAAAAGCCCAATATTTGTCGCCGACATATTTGACAGAGGTGACGATCACAAAAGAAATCGCCACAAAAACTGAATAAAGCGTGCCTGCGGTGATGTTAAAAACATTCAATAAAATATCCAGAACCGCAATGTCTATTAAGGCGAAAAATACGCCGATTAAAAGGAACTTCCCCAATTGGAAAACAAACAAATATTTCTTTCCAATCAGATAGCAAATCCAAATGCCGAACATTGCCAAGACAGGCAATAAAACCGCTAAAATTAAGGACAAGAACCTGATTCGTACTCCAAAGCCGCTTGCCAGCCAGGAAAACAAAATGGCCAGCCCTAAACCCGAAATTACGGCTAAAATGATGTCTATTTTTTTCATGTTATATAAGATTATCATAATTTTCCAAAAAAATCAAAGCCAGGAGATGAAAAAAGGCCCTTGGATATTTGCCGTTGTTTGACAAATCTCCTAAGGACCTTATGAAGGAAATGATGAGAGAGCTCAATGACTGGCTTTATCGTGGTTTTGTAACGATACATCATGAGCCAGCGTTAGCAGCTCAATTAAGGTTTGGACTTCCTCCGTGTCCATCCAAACCACACGATCTGCCACCTGAAACCTAACAAAGGAATCTTCCCAGGTCTCCTCCTTCATATCCTCGACCGATACGGGCTCAACATTGATCATGTGAAGTGGGCCATTAACGCCTCCAATCCGCATCCGAACGATGCCCCCTCCGATTTGCGATTTCTCGCCAGTCTTATCATCTGTTTCGATCAATCTGTGCACTCTCCACTTTTCCATATTTTTTCCTCCTTGCCCAATTTGGGACTTTTCAGATTTTTTATTGCTTATTTTTTACTAAAAGAGCTGCCCTTGTACTTCTGGCTGAGATAGAGATAGAGCAAAATGATTACATCTCCTCCATCCCTATCTCAACCAGTTACTTATTCGCACGAACGGCTCTCAAATCGAAGAAGTTTCCTTCTTCTCTACCTTCGTTTTCGCTTCGCGAAAACTTGGTGAGAGAGTCGCCTGTGAAGTCATATTATTAAAATAATTGCTCCCTCCTAATGCCTATATTATATCACCTATTCTGAATTTGTCAATGATAGATGTCTTTCTTGGCGAACTTTAAAATGGTAAAATTAACAATATGAATCTGCGTTTATACAACACGCTGACGCGGAAAAAAGAGATTTTTAAGCCCTTGAAAGATAGGAAGGTTGGGATTTACTCCTGCGGGCCCACAGTTTACTGGAATCAACACATCGGCAATATGTACGCCTACGTTCAATGGGATATTTTGGTGCGCGCTTTAAGATATTCAAAATATAAAGTGAAATGGGTGATGAACATCACTGATGTGGGCCATATGACTTCTGACGAGGACTTTGGAGAGGACAAAATGGAAAAGGGAGCGAAAAGAGAAGGACTTTCGGTCTGGCAAATCGCCGACAAATACATCAAGCAATTTTTGGAAAGCATGGATCTGCTGAATATCACGAAACCCGATGTTCTTTGCCGCGCCACAGAACACATCAAGGAACAGATTGATTTGATTAAGAAAATTGAGAAGAACGGATTCGCTTACCAAACCCGAACCGGCCTTGTTTTTGACACTTCAAAGTTTCCTGATTATCAAAAATTCGCCAGATTAAATCTTGAAAAACAAAAAGCCGGCTCACGAGTGAAAGTTGATGAAGAAAAAAAACAGCCCTGGGATTTTTTGTTGTGGGTTACCAACCAGCCCAACCACGTAATGCTTTGGGAGAGCCCTTGGGGAAAAGGGTTTCCGGGCTGGCATGTTGAATGTACGGCAATGTCCACCAAATATTTGGGCAGCCGATTTGATATTCATACGGGCGGCAAAGAGCATATTCCGGTTCACCATACCAATGAAATTGCCCAGGCCTTTGGTGCTTTCGGCAAACAAACCGCCAATTTCTGGCTTCATAACGAATGGCTCTTGCTGGATAAAGCGAAAGTGAGCAAAAGTTTGGGGAATATAGTTTTGGCAACCGATTTAGTTCAAAAAGGTTTTAATCCTCTGGCTTTCAGGTATCTTGCTCTGACTTCTCATTACAAGCAAGGGCTGAATTTCACCTGGAAAGGCATGACGGCCGCCCAAAACGCCTTAGATAATCTTTATGAAAAAATCAGAGAATTAAAAAATTCAAAAATAAAAATAAAGGGCCTGGAAATAAAAACGAGAAAATATCAGGAGAAATTTACAGAACATATCAGCGACGATTTAAATGCTCCCAAGGCCATGGCTTTGATGTGGAATCTGATTAAAGATAAAAATGTTGGCGGCAAAGATAAATACAAGCTCTTGCTGGATTTTGACAAAGTTCTGGGGTTTGATTTGGCTGGGATTAAAGAAACTAAAATTCCCTCCGAAATAAAAAAACTGGCTGAAGCCAGAGAAAAATATCGTCGACAAGGAAACTGGCAGAAGGCCGACGAAATAAGACGGGAAGTTAAAGAAAAGGGTTATTTAATTGAAGACACAGAAGAAGGTCCGAAAATCAAGTTACAAGTTAAATAATTTTTCCGCTTTCTCAATCCATTTGTCAAATGACTCCTCAAAGGAAAAACTCGGTTTTTCCTTTTTTTGTTTCTCTTTTCGGCAGGATTTATAAAAATCAAGGATTTCCCCCGCTACTTTTCCCCAGGAATAATTTTGGGCTTCTTTTAATCCCCATTCTCCCATTTCTTTTCTCAATTCTTCGCTCTCAATGAATATCTGAATTTTTCCGGCCAATCCTTTGGAGTCCTTTGGTTTGACTAAAAACCTCGCGCCTTTCTTTCCTGCCAAAAGCTGCTTATATCCCTGATTGGCAAAAGCCACTACCGGTTTTTCGCAGGCCATGGCTTCCAGCAAAACTAAGCCGAAACTTTCCCCAAAAATTGACGGACTGACAAAAATATCACACGTATTGTAAAAAGACGTCAATTCCCTGCCGGATTTTGTACCTACGAAATAAACCTCTCTCAAATTATATTTTTTAACGAATTCCTGGCATTTCTTTTTCAGGTCCCCCTCGCCCACCACAATTATTCTTAGATTATTAAATTTTTTCTGTAAAATCCTATGGGCCTTCAGAAGATAAATCAGTCCTTTTCTTTTTTCAATTCTGCCAACGTATAAAATGTTGATTTTTCCGTCCAGAAATTTTTTAACCTTGGGAATCCCAGGATTGAAATCTTGGAGGTCTATGCCGTTGGGAATGACAATCTTGGGGCCGATATATTTCCTGAAAAATTTCAGGCACAGAGGGGCGACCCCGATGACGCCGTCTATCTTCCAGTTGACAATCCCTTCAAAGGTCTTGAGAATAATCGGAAATCTCATTAAAAACTTGCTGCCCGTGGGATTGGAATGAAAAGTTAAAATGTTCAGGGCCTTTGACTGCTGGACAATCTGCAAGGAAGAAGGGAAGCCGAAATTATGAAAATGTAAAACGTCAAATTTTTCTTTATTGAACACTCTTTGTATTGCCAAGGGATTGAAATTAACGTCGAAATCCGACCAGCTGCCGAGCAGGGGTAAAGGAAAAGAAGTGCCCAAAAGAATCACGTCTTTGCCGTAATCCTCTTTAAAAGAACGGCGGGGAGCGATAATTTTGCAGTAAACTCCTCTTCTTTTGAATTCTTTCTGCAAACCCAAAACATGGCGTTTTACCCCGCCCGGCTGGAAAAAGGTATGGTAGGAAATTAGTGCGACTCGCATACACGAATGATAATGAAGTGTGGAGAATAGAACGAAGTTCTCTTCGACTACACGAATATTTTATCAAAAACTCCGGTTCTTGCCAATGTTTTTTGCCTGTGCTAAATTAAATTAGTATGTCAAACGAATTACCGGAAAAATTGCCCCCCCAGTCAATTGAAGCGGAAAAATCGCTTTTGGGATGCCTGATGCTTGATAAAAACACCATAATGAGGGTGGCTGATTTCCTGTATCCCAAGGATTTTTACAAAAAAATCCACCAGGAAATTTACAACTCGGTCCTTGACGTTTTTGAAAAAGGAGAACCGATTGACTTATTGTCTGTTTCCAACCGTCTGAAAGATAAATCTCTTTTGGACGGAATCGGCGGGCACGGTTACTTAACCGAATTGATAAACTCGGTTCCGACGGCCAGCCATGCCGCGAGTTATGCCAAGATTATCCAACGAAAAAGAATTTTGCGCGACCTGATTGAGGCCAGCCAGGACATCGGCGTTATGGGTTATAACGAATCGGAAGACGTTGATATTCTGTTAGACAAAGCGGAAAAAAGAATTTTCAGCATTGCCCAAAAAGGATTGACTCAGAATTTTATTCTCGTTAAAGACACTCTTGAAGACGCTTTTGAAAGAATTGATAAGTTATCAAAACACAAAGGAGGCCTGCGTGGTTTAGCCACCGGTTTTACCGACTTGGACAATATATTGGCCGGACTTCAAAAAGCCGATTTAGTTATCCTGGCTTCCAGACCTTCTCTGGGAAAATCAGCCATGGCCATGAATTTCGCTCTCCACATCGCGGTTCAGGAAAAAATACCGGTCGGCATATTCTCTCTGGAAATGTCAAAAGACCAGGTAGTTGACAGGTTAATTTCCAGCCAAGCCGGCGTTGATTTATGGCGGTTAAGAACCGGCCGTCTTTCTGCTGACGGCGAAGACAATGACTTTTTAAGAATTCAGCAAGCGATGGGCGTTTTGTCAGAGGCGCCGATTTACATTGACGACGCCGCCACTTCCAATATCTTGCAGATGAGGGCAATGGCTCGAAGGCTTCAAGCGGAAAAGGACCTGGGATTGATTATCGTTGATTATTTGCAACTGATGGAACCCAGAAATGCCGAAGCTCCCATTGTTCAGCAAATGAGCGAGATTTCCAGGTCTTTGAAGACCCTGGCCAGGGAATTAAACGTTCCTGTTCTGGCTTTGTCTCAATTGTCCAGGGCAGTAGAGCATCGTTCCCCTCCTATTCCCCGGCTTTCCGATTTAAGAGAAACGGGCGCCATTGAGCAGGACGCAGACGTAGTAATGTTTATTCACCGGGAAGACAGGTATAAGTCCGAAACCCAGAGAAAGAACATCGCTGATATAATTATAGCGAAACACCGCAATGGGCCGGTCGGGAAGATTGAATTGTATTTTGACGAAAGAATGGTTAGCTTTAAGAACCTGGAAAAGGGATCTTACGAAAGCTACGGAGAGTAGAGGGCATTTCCCATTCTTATGTATTCCCCCACAATTCAAAAACTTATTGATTTGTTTTCAAAGTTTCCAACGGTGGGGCCGCGCACGGCCAGCCGTTTTGTTTTTTACTTATTAAGATTGCCGAAAGAAGAAGTTGATAAATTGGTTTCCTCGATTTCTGAATTAAAAAATAACATTAAAATCTGCAAGTCCTGTTTTAACCCATTTGACCCTTCGCCAATCTCAGGGCAAGGGGGCGAACTTTGTCAGATTTGTTCCAATCCCAGCCGGGATAAATCCCTGCTTTGCATTGTCAGCAATGAAACGGATTTAATATCTATTGAGAAAACCAAAAAATATCAGGGTTTTTATTTTATTCTGGGCGGCACGATTTCTGCTCTGAAAAAAGCGGATATTGAGAAATTAAGAATTAAAGATTTGGAAAACACCATTAAAAATCGTTCGGAAATCAAAGAAATTATTCTGGCGCTGAACGCCAATGCCGAAGGAGAAGCGACGGCTTTATATTTAGAGCGTTTCTTGAAATCCTTTGATAAAAAAACTACTCGCCTGGGACGGGGCTTGCCTGTCGGCGCTGAACTGGAATACGCTGACGAAGAAACCCTGAAAGCCGCCTTTGAAGGAAGAAAATAAGCAAAATCAAGCAAAAAGAAAAGGATGGAGAATAGAATCTCCATCCTTTTTAAAATTGGAGGGGGCATTTTAAGACCATTTGATAGAACCATATTTATAACCTTTACCGTTGTCTGAAAGTTGGAATTCTGGCAGAGAAAAGCTGCTACTCATTTTTCTGAAAAACCAGCGTTTGTTGGTGCTCCTGAAATTATCGAAGTCAGAATAACTAACGCTCGAAGGCTTGGGTTTTTCTAAAAGCCAAAAACTTACCCATCCTCTTTTAAAAGAAATATGACTTGCCCCAATCGGCACCAAGACAGAATGTTCATTGTCTAACTTGATTTCTTTTTGCGTTACTTGTTTGAATAACGGCTCTGGCAATAGCTCGAACTCATTTTTTCTTATTTCCTTTCTTTTCATCTCTCCCTCCTTTCTCCCCCCTCTTTTATTTTTGATTTTAAGAACTAAAAACCAGCAGGTTTTACAACGCTGGCTGTTTTTTCAAATTTTATCATTCTAAACTTATGCTTTTGATTTCAACTTCTGTGAAAGGTTGTCTGTGGCCTCTCTTTTTTTTATATCTGGTTTTGGCCTTATATTTGAAAACAATCAATTTTTTAGCTTTGCCATGAGAGATTATCTTCCCAATGACTTTCGCGCCTTTAACGAAAGGAGTTCCAATTTCCACTTTTTTGCCTTTTTCCAATAGCAAAACCTCATCAAAGGTGATTTCTGAGCCCTCTTTTTTATCAATTTTTTCTATTTTTATTTTTTGACCGGGAGCAACAATATACTGTTTACCTCCGGTTTTGATTACCGCTAACATATTTTTATTTAGATTCTGGTTCTTCTAATCGTTTCGCCTCCCCTATTTCTACCAGTTTTTCCACCTTGTCGTCAAGTAATTTAAGACGGTTTTCTGAAGATTCGTAGGCCGACTTGGCATTTGATATGTGGCTTCCCAGCTTTCTGAAATCTTCCATTAATTTCTCGGAATCCTGATGAACCCTGCCGAGTTTTCTCAAGATTTCCTGAGTTTGCTTTGAAATTTGGGTATCTCTGAACCAGTGTTCAATTGTTCTCAAATCCTTGTATAAACCGTTGGGCGAAGTTAAAATAATGTGCTTTGACCATGCGAAAGCGGCTATGTCCACTTCTCTGCCGATATTATTGATTATCTCGTAGTAAACCGCCTCTGCCGGAATATACATAAAAGCGAAGTCCGTCGTTCCTTCCGAAGGAAGAATATACTTTGAGGCAATCTCCTGAACCCTGTTTTTTACATCTTCAAGAAAACTTTTTTTGTAGAAGTTTTTTTCAGTCTCCGCGCCGGTATTTATCATTTTTTCAAAGTTTTCCGATGGAAATTTAGAATCTATGGGCAAGACCCTGCCGTTAGGAAGTTTTAACACGGCGTCAACCTGCTCTCCTGAAGAAAAAAGATATTGGATTTTGTAAAGTTCTTTCGGAAAATGCTGGGCTAAAATATGTTCTAAAGATGCCTCGCCCCATTGGCCTCTTAATTTCGGCGATCTGAATATTTCCTGAAAAGTGGAAACGTCTTTAACGGCCTCTTCAATCTGTTTTAAGTTTTCCCGCATTTCCGTTGTCTCTTTGGTAAAAGAACGAATCTGGTCTTGCATCGCCTTTGATGTTCCGTCAACGCTGCCTCGAATTTCTTTCAACTGGCCAATCATTAAATCCGTTATTCTTCTTTCCAAATCCCTGATGGCGTCTGTTTGGTTTTTATCTATTTTTGATTTCCTTGACAGGAAAATAACTATTGCCGTCCCTCCAGCCACAATTAAAATTATTGTCAAAACAAAAAAAAGCTCGCTCATTAAGCCATTTTAACATTTTCGCTGAATAACGTCAACAAAAATATTATTTCGTCAAAATTTCGGTTATTAAAAACAAGATGTAAATCAGCAAAAGCGCAACTCCCTCCTTTTTGCTTATTTTGCTGTCGCTGCGAAGACAGAAAATAAAAAATAAGACGGAGATTACCAGAAAGATTCTGGCTATGACAAAAGGTGAAAAATCAGCAATTTTTATCGGTGAAATTAAAGCAACGATTCCCAAAACCAAAGTGGCGCACATTACCACTCCGCCCATCAAGTCCCCTAGAATCATCCAGTCTTGGCCTTTCTTAGCGGCTTGGATGGAAAAGAAGGTTTCGGGCAAACAATTCCCCGGTCCGACAATAAAAAGCCCGATAAGCCCGATTGGCAAACCTAACGTAACGGCAAAAACAGAAGCAGAAGAAACAATTCCTTTAGCGCCGATAAAAAGCACAACCACGCTTAAAATCAGGAAAAACAGATCTTTCACAAAATTTTTGAAGTTTATTGATTTTGGGGCGTGGTTATAAACCTTGCTGAATCTTTCTTTTTTAGAAAAAAGCCAGGAAATATACACAAAATAGCTCAAAATGAGCAAAACTCCATCTATCCTTGAAAGGTTGTGATCGGCAATTAAAAACAAGGGTAAAACGCCGATAAAAATCGTGAAAATAGAGCTGCCCTGGACTGTCTGGCTTTGAGCCGATAGTCCGCCTTTTGAAAGCAAAGCCGCCAAACCTATCACCAAAGATAAGTCCACGATATTGCCGCCGATAACGTCGCCGAAAGAAAGCTGGGGAATCTTATTTAGAGCGGCGGTAATGCCGACAAAAAGATTAGGCAAGGAAGCGGCAAAAGCCATAATAAAAAATCCCACCACAAATTCTTTCAACTTTAAAAATAAAGCAATTCGCGAAAGAGCGCCGACCAGCCATTTGCTTGAAAAAGCAAGCAAGAAACAGGAAGCGAGAAAGATTAAAATGGAAAATAAAATAGTCATTTATTTCAAAAAGTATATAATTTCATAAATTATCCCGGCGACAAGGACTAAAATCAAGGGGTATGTTAAAAAACGCCGCGCCCCCGTTTTGATTTTTTGATACATCAATAATATCAGGATTCCGTCAAATCCCAGCATTACCGCCCCGACAAAAGAAATAATGGGTATGAAACTTTTTATTCCTATTAAAAAAAGTATTAAAGGAGGAAAGCAGGTAATCAGCCAAGAGGTCGTTTTTTTCATTTTCAAATCGTAATGAAAAACGTTTTTCAAAGCTAATCCCAAAGCAATGAAGGAAGTAAAAGTGGTCAGAATGCCGAAAAAAAGAGCGGCAGAAACCACGTCATTCCCCAAGAAATTACGCAGACCAATTAAGGCGGATTCTGAGGTATTTTGCCCGCTAACGCCTAAAATCAGGTAAATGAAGAAAAAATAAATCAGGGCGGGAATTAAAATGGCGAGCGGAATTATTTTTTTGAATAATTTTTTATTCTCCCCCAGCATTTCTTCCGCTTCCGGAATCAAGGGCGCACCCCAGAGAGAAAATAAAATCGGGCCGTAGGGCAGGAAAAAGAATCTGAAATCAGGCGACGGAAAAAGGTTCGCCACTTTAATGTGGGAAAAACTTTTTAAGAAAATAAAAATCAGGATCAAAAAAAATGAAACCAACCCCCAGAACTCCACTCTGGCGATTGCTTTTACCCCAAAATATATGAGAAGCGCGCCGGCGCTAAAATAAAAAAGGGTATAGAGAATTGTTCCTCCGCCAAAAAACGGAAACAATAATTCTTTTAAAAATTCACCGCCGACAATCAGATAAGACAAAATTATCCCGAAAAGCCCCAAAACGGCCGAGATAATGGTGATTTTTTCTCCCCAGTTTCCCAAATAAATTTTGGCGAAACCCGGCAGACGTTTATAGTCGGGAGTCCTGAGGGCCAATTCCCCGAAAAACGAATGGATTAAAATGACCAGACCTCCTAAAATCAGAAAGAAACCCAGCATCACCCAAATTCCTAATTTTGAAGTAATGTAAGGCAAAGAAAAAAGTCCGACGCCGATAATGGTTCCTGACAAAGTTGATAGAGAGTAGACAAAGGCCTTCAATTTTGACATTAGTATATTTTAACAAAAAACGGGCTGATTAAAAGCCCTTTTTGCGGCCCCATCGGGATTTGAACCCGAGTTACAGCGTTGAGAACGCCGCGTCCTAAGCCAGGCTAGACGATAGGGCCCTTTTATTTTCATTTATCGCAAAATTAATTATTTTTCAAGGCCTGGGATATTTCAATTAGATTCAGGCCCAGAATCGTGCCCACGCAGGCAGCAGCAAGGGCCGAATAAATCTGCTCTTTGTCACAAATCCCATCCAACCAAACCGGCACAGTGTTTCCTTTATGATTAATTTTGAAATTAGTCCCGCCGTTTACGTTAATGTCGGTAGCCCGGAAATCCGCTCCCTCCTTAAAACCGAAGGTCAAGGTTTTTATCGCGGCGCCGTCTGTTTCTCTTGCAGTCTCATCGTCAAAGTTTAAAACGAACCATCCACCGGCTGACATCATTTTTGGCAAGTAAGAAGGGCTATCCGCCGCATGATTTAGCACTAGGATAAACAAAGAAGATTTATCAATTAAAAATTTTAATTCCTCAATATCCTGAGGGTTTTTCAGGTCGCTTTCGGAAAGTAAAACATCTTTCCCTGCTTCGGGATGCCGGTTTAAAACCTGAAAGATGGATTTTTTGGTATATTCCCGACCTTCGCCGGTAATAATAATCACCTTGGGTTTTTTCAGAATAAATTTTAGTTTTGATAAAAGATTCATATTTTTACTCATGGTCAGGCGGTATTTGCCAATAGTCAATGATATATTTCGCTATTTCTTTGAAGATGGGGGCGGCCGAGTATTCAGCTGTCTTGGCCATGGGATTATAAAGTTTTATCAGGATTAAAAATTGCGGATCTAAAGCAGGAGCAAATCCCACAAACGATTGCACTGTTTTGTCCGAATACCCGGCCTTCTTAATCCTCAAGGCAGACCAAGATATCTGAGCTGTACCTGTTTTGCCGGCAATATAATAGCCGGGAATACCAGCGGCTTTACCATAGCCGTTTTCCACCACGTTTACCATCATCATTGTTACCTGAGAAGCGGCAGATTGGGAAATTACCGAAGGGTTCTGGATTTTTGGCTGGGTTTCAACGATTTTACCATTTTCCAAGATTTTATCCACAATATAGGGTTTGACCAATTTCCCTCCATTGGCAATAACAGATATCGCTCTTACCAGTTGCAAAGAAGTCATTTCAATTCCCTGGCCGAAAGCGGCTGTGGCAAAATTTATTTCGTGGCCGGTCTTGAATTCTTTATTTGAAGAACAAACTTCTCCCTGCAAATCAATGCCGGTCGGCTCAAAAAAACCGAAACGGTTTATGTAGTCCATAAAAATATCATTGCCCATTTGCTGTTCGACAAAAACTGCGCCGGTGTTGATTGACCTTTCCAAAACCTCGATCATTGTTCGCTTCCCCCATATCCTATTGTCGTAATTTGAAATTGTATACTTGCCGATTTTGACGGTGCCCGTATCAACGAAGGTCGTCTGGGGCGTCACTTTTCCCTGGTCAAGAGCCGCGGCCATGGTAATGGGCTTAAAAACAGAACCCGGTTCAAAAACCTTCTGGATTGAGGAGTTTTGAAAAACCTCTAAATCAGCAACTTCAGAATATTGATTAGGATTAAAAGTCGGGAAAATTGCCAGAGCCAGAATCTTGCCGGAATTCGGGTTTATAACAACGATTTCGCCTTCTTCAATTTCAAGATCCTCTTTCGCTTTCTTTAATAACTTTTCAGCCATAAATTGGATATTGTAATCCAGAGTCAAAACAATATCAGAACCCTTTTCAAAGGGATTGGCGGATTCATTGACCCCGAAATATCCTGCCGGCCCCATTTCTTTTTCCAGCATCTTATCTTTTCCCTGCAGAATTTCATTATAAAAACCTTCTATTCCGTATTGCCCATTGCCGTCACCGCCCAGAAACCCTGTTGCCTGAGAAGCCAGGGCGCCAAAAGGATAAAACCTTGCCTCTTCCTGTCCCAAATAAACTCCGGCTAAATTTATTTTTTTTAAATTTTCAAGTTCTTGCTGGCTCAACTTCTTCTTTATTACCTCATAAAAACTGTTCTTTTGTATTTTTTCTGAAATTGAACCCTTGTCTAAATTCAAAATCGTGCTCAAGGTATCGGCAACTCCTCTAAGGTCTTCTATCTCTCCGGGAGAAATATAAACGAAATCGGACTTCTGATTTATCGCCAGATTCGTCCTGTCCTGAAAAAAGATTTCCCCCCTCTCTCCCTGTAAAAAAAGAAAGAATTTTTGCTGGCCCTGAGCCAGAGCCCGCCAGTATTGATTTTTAATGACCTGAATAAAAATCAAACGGCCCAAAATTACGGCCGAAAAAATAATAATCAAAATTAAAGATGAATTAATTCGCCAGTGTTTCATTGACTTTAATGTTAATGTCCCTATTTTTTCGTCACTGCCGAACTCTCAATAATCTGGATATAGTGGATTTTACCAATTTTTTCAAACCCCAATTCCTGAACTCTGCTGTCAACGTTTTCCAAAGAATTGATATTCGCGGAATTAACTTCCAGAAATTTATTTTCTCCCGTCAGCTCAGCTATTCTTATCTGATATCTTTGAAACTGATAACTTCCAGAGACCATCGAATTTATCTGAAAAATAAAAAAGGCAAGAAGCGGTATCAGTAAAAGAAATATCAGGTAGAAAAATCTGAAATTTAAAGTCAGGCGGTGCTTCATTGAAATCGGTAAGCTGAGAACTAAAGTATTTGACATATTTTTACGGCTGCTCTTAATTTCGCCGACCTTGAACGAGGATTTATTTTTACTTCATTGCCGGCAGGTACAACCGGCTTTTTGGTCAAAATTTTAATTTTTCCTTCTTGTGCCTGATTTTTGAAAAAGTTTTTAACGATTCTGTCTTCCAGGGAATGGAAGGAAATTATCGCCATTCTGCCGTCTCTTTCCAAAACCTCTAACGCCTGGGGTAAAGATTCTTCTAAATTATTGAGCTCGTTATTAACGGCAATTCTTAGGGCCTGGAAGGTTCTGGTGGCGGGATTGATCTTCTGGTAAAGATATCGGCTCGACATGGCCCTTTTTACAATTTCTACCAACTGGAAAGTGTTTTTTATCGGTTCGATTTTTCGCGTCTCAATGATTTTTTCAGAAATCTCTTTTGAGAATCGTTCTTCGCCGAATTCTCTTAAAATCTTCTCAATTTCCTCTCTTGACCAATAATTCAATATCTTTTCGGCGCTTATGGGATTTTGAGGATTATATCTCATATCCAGCGGTTCTTTTTTCAAGAAAGAAAATCCCCTGCCGCTGCTTTCCAGGTGCCAACTGGACATTCCCAGATCAAACAAGATGCCGGAAATATTTTTGAATTTTTGTTTTACTGTGATTTCCTTTAGATTGACGAAGTTGTCGCAGGCAGGAATTATCCGATTCTTGTATTTTGTATTTTTTATAACCTCTTCGTTCCAATCAATTCCTAAAATTCTTCCATTCGGCGCTGTTTTTTCTAAAATTGCTAGACTATGACCCCCTTCGCCGATCGTCGCATCAATAAAATTCTCATTGGGTTTGGGGTCTAAATATTCCAGAACCTCTTTTTGAAGAACCGGTATATGCATTATCTTAGACGCCTAATTCCTTTAGGCGTTCCGCTATGTCTCCTACCTCTTTTTCTGTCTTTTCTTTGTATTCTTTCCATTTCATTTCGTCCCAAATTTCTATTCGATTATATAATCCGGCAATCACCACTTTCTTTTTCAATTTTGCATATTCTTTTAAATAATCGGGGACTAAAATTCTCCCTAAATTATCAAAGATTACTTCCATTGCTCCGCTTAGCATAATTCTGGCAAACCCCCGGGCGTCTGATTGAGACAAAGGCAACTGGCTTAATTTTTTGGCCAGAATCCCCCACTCTTTTGCCGGGTATAAAAATAAACTCTGGTCCAATCCTCTGGTAATGACTGCTTTTTTTCCCAAAAGAACCCGGAATTTTGGCGGAATAGCTAATCTTTTCTTTTCATCTATTGAGTATGAGTATTCACCGATGAACATAGTTATCCACAGAAATGGGTACTTATCCCATAGTTATCCACAATTCCCCACCCGTACTCACTATATCTTACTTTAAGACCACTGGTCAACCTGTAATAAAACACCCTAAAAATAAGAGGAAACCCTGTTTTTTATACACAAGTTTTCCCCAACCCCCAGAAATAAACAAAAATCAGCCCTTTCGGGGCTGATTTTACAAACCTACTCGAGTTTTCCGAATTTCGCCTTATTTTCCAATCATAGGATTCGTAAACAGATTAATCATTAACGGATTCAATATCTCATCCAAATTCTTGTATTCTTTAGGAGACTCAATCTCTATTGGCTGGTTGAATTTAGAAAAATCAGTAGTTATTTTTAATGAAATTGCTCCTTCTTTACCTTCTGAAATTTTGCCCATCTCAACGGTTTTTTCTCCTTTAAATCTGTATAAAAGGCTGTCTTCCTTGCCTATCCATAATTCTCCGTTTAACTCTCCGATTTTTTCAAAAAATTTATCCATTTCTTCTTGAAGGTTGGATGTTACTTGTTCAAACGGCAGAGTGGATGATCCAGTTTCCGTTAAGGTTTTTAAAATCTCGGGCACAATCCTCTTAATTTCATTCTGATTTAAAACCACTATATAATGATAAGCTTTTTTATTGCCGATTTCTTCGTCCGGCAATTCCGTTTTAACAGAATAGAATGTGCTTTCCTCAATTAATTTTTTTAATTTTTCAACTAATACTTCTTGTTTCTTCGTTTCTTCTTTTTGCTTTGCTACATATGCTTCTCCAAGCAATTTTTTTAAATCAACCTTAATCCATTTATCTTTCAGTTGATTTTGATCAATTCCTATCATTTGGAAAACAGATTGAAGCATCGGAAAAGCCGGGATGGTATTGATTTTCATATAGGATGTTTCTTCTATTTGCTTGGTTTCAAATCCAATAGAAAATTGCACGCCTTCCATTGCAAAGCTTATATCAAAACCGTTGGCTCCCATTAAGTTCTCAGAATCTCTGAGGTCAATGTCTGTCCATATATTGCTTTTGATACCGAAGCCAGTTCCATTTTTTACATTCAGTTCAAGGTTTCCATCACTATGTAAAGTTTTTACCTCTTTCATTTTCTCTGTCATTTGCACGATTACCTCATCAGGCGACGGCCGGAAAGGGTTCCAAAGAGGATCCCAGATTCTGGCAGCTAATGTAGTTCCTGCTCCCAAGATAACAACCAAAGCCACCCCAGCAATAATTTTTATTAAATTGGCTTTAGATTTTGGGGCTGGTGGCGTCGGAAAACTCTCCCGATAATAAGAAGGCGGCGGACTGACAGATGGAGGCGCTGATGATGGCTGATTAATTTGCTGCTCTAAATTTGGTTGTTGGTCTGGCATAGGGTTTAATATTTTTTATTTATTTAATAAATTTGAAGGTAGAAAGGATTTTTTCGAAATCTCTGAAGTTAGCATCTTCGTCTTCTCTTCCAATCTCAGAACCCTGAGGGGTAAAAATAATCAAAGGATTTCTTGGGTGGGCTATACAATAAAGAATCTGAAATGTTTTCCTGTTTGGATATTCTGTAGGGAAAATCTCTGTTACCTTTTTTCCAGAATAACTACCCATACCAATGGTTTCCGATGATAATTCGCTCTCTCCTCCCCATTTCCCACAGACGCCGGGCTTTGTTATGAAGTGGACGTAATTCTCGCCAGATTCTTTAATAAACTCTTTGTCTGGTATTAGGATCCCAAAAATATTATCTCCTCCTCCATCTGACCTGAAGCGTTGCACAAAAATTGCATTTGACATCGGAAACTTAGTTCCTTGATTTTGGCCCCATTCTAAAATTTTGTTATTTGGAGGATAGCGGAATTCGAAGTCATAAAAATCATTCCGGTAAGTCTGCCAGCTTTTAATAGTAATCTCCGGCGGCTTTGTTTCGTGTCTCGGCAGCCACCAATACTGATAAGCTAAAATTCCACCGCCAACAACGAAAGCCAAAATGGCTACAATCAAAATATACTTTAAGTTAAATTTTGGCTTCTGAGACAAACTTCTCTCTAATGAAGATGGCTGACTAAACTGTTCCTCTAAATTTGGTTGTTGGTCTGGCATAGGGATTAATATTTTTTATTTATTTAATAAATTTGAAGGTAGAAACTATTCCGTAAAAAGGACCATAGCTTGTACTCATTATTTCAAAAATATATTTATCTCTTTTTATTAAAAAGACTTTGGTGTTTACAAATCTGCTTCCTGCTAGTATCCCCAAACTACCATCTGTATTTTTAGTCTCCGTTGTCACGTCTTTATCTTGAATGTCCAAGTTATTTACCTTACCTGCGCCGATTATCTTATTGACAGCGAATAATTCTAAATTATCATTGAATACTTTTTGCTTTTCTCCATAAATTACCATGTCTTCCGGTCTATAAATTGTAATACTCGTTCCTCTTATAACATCTTCCCAGGATTCATCTTTCGGATAAAAGCTTATGTTGGCAGGATTAAGTGTCGCACGGTAATAGAAATCATCGGGGTATTTCACCTCAAACCCGTACTCCTCGTTCCGATAAGTCTGCCAGTTGGAAGTATCCGATTGCCTGATAAATTTAATGCTGTTAATAAAGTTGTCAAATTCCCACAAGAATTGACGGGCTTCAAATGGCAACTGGTTTTCTTTCAATTGCCGCATTCGGAGGATACCGAATTCTTCCAGGGTTACATCCGGATTAGAACTCCCTTCGCACCCTACGTCATAATCTAAACCGGATATAAAAGCAATGACATGAATTCCGGGGAAATTTTGATTTGGAGAAATAAGTTTAATATGTTTATCAATACTATGGCCGCAGGCCTGAATCCCTTGAATCGCATTGTACCATGTAACAGCTGATGAGTTGGCGATAAAGCTTCTGTTACATTCAAATACTTGACTGATACCAATCGGATAAGGATCGCAGGTTAAATCTTCTTCTTTGGCAAGCCCGTGTATAACTTCCTCTTTATTCACGAAACAAATAGCACTTTTATAATCGGGACTATTAAGATAAAGCGTTACATATGAGTTTTCAGAAAACGTAAGACGAATCTCTGTCCCGCTTACTATCCTTTCCCCCATTTCACATTCTGTTGGACCTTGAAATTGAGATTCTCTCACCTCTCCCCAAAATTTTGGATACGAAAAAGAAATGCCCAATTCTTCATTCCGGTAAGTCTGCCGACTAGCGGTCTCGTCTACGGTTTTTTCTATCTTTTTCATCGTGTACCACAAAATCCCTCCGCCGACCAAGACGGCTAGAACTAAGACAATCAGAATATATTTTAAGTTAAATTTTGGCTTTTCAGACAGATTGGCCAGTGTTTGATTTGCTTGATTAACTTGTTGATCTAATTTTTTAGTTTTACGATAGAACTTATTACCGATATATTTACTAAGATATAAACTGATATATAAAATGATACTAATAATAATTAAAAAAATGCCAATAGTTTGTACTGGCCACGAAAAATTAAAAATCAGCATTTTAAAAGTATAAGGGCCTCCGTGATCGCACGTTAATGAGGTTTCCGAACCCGGAAGATAAAGAGACGGACAAGGATTTTCTCCAAAATAGTAAAAGAATGTACCTAGAAGTAAAAAAATAACACCAGTTACAATAATCCAAAATCTAAAATTTTTAATGGTTGGTTTTTCTGTTATTTTTTCTTTTTCTTCGATTTGTTGTTGTTCTAAATTTGGTTGTTGGTTTAACATAAGTTTAGTTTTTTAATTTTTGTTGGAGCCTTCTAAAATTTCTTTTGCTTTTTCAAAATTTTCTTCTTGAACAAGCAAATCAGCCCCAAAGGCATCGCCCCGATCGCCGGGAAACTCAATTCCACTGTTAGCAACTTGTGCCTGGATATTGTGAGATTTTAAGAGATTTTTAGTTAATCCAGCTTCGGTGATTGAATTAAATCTTTTAAGTTTGATAAGGTTTTTCATAAAGTTAAATTGAAGCGACTCCCATAATTTTGTTTTTGAAAATTATGTTAAATATTTGGTTGTCAAAATGGTTGGTTTGGCATAGGTTTGATAATTTAATTATTAGTAGTCGCACGCCTTCAGAATTTATTTCCAACTAATTGCATGCGAATTGGTTAAAAACAAAAGTCTTCTTACGTCAATTCCGTAAAGAGGGACTAATCTATTACTAATATAGTTCAAATAAGAAAGGCTCTTCCTCTCTTCATAAACAAACCCATTTTCGTTATATTCAATTGGATTATAACGGACTCCAATTATTCTTGTCGTTAACTCGCCAAAAGATTCAAATTCTTGGCTTTGAAGATTATACAATTTTGGATTTCCATCCTCATCATAAAACCTGAATCTATAGGTACCTATCATCTCACCTTCTATCTTCGGTATTTCTCCGCTCCATAAAAGAGACTTTCTTCCATTTAAATTATTATAAAGATATAGCTCTGACTGATTGTTTCTTTTAGAAGATATGAAAATATAAGTTCCATCTGAAGAAACTCCGATTGATTTTTCGCCAACGGAATTTTCTCCATTTTCTTCAACACACCAACCTTCTGACCAACCCTCTTTAATCTTCTTATTCTCAACATTCAAAATAGTATAATTTGACGAAAAACATCCCGCATCACCATAAGCAGACATTATTATCAGATCTTTTCCAATGGGAGGATATAAACGAGAAGGCAATAATGGAAGTTCAGCTTGATATATGATTTCTTTTTCTTTGGTTTGGATATTATATCGAAATATAAAATTTTCATTTCCTCCTAAGCCGACTAGACAATAAATAACACTCGGGTCTGGCCGGTTAAACATAAAAGAGCCGCTATAATAAACCATCCATAAATGTTCAGAAGGAATTTCAAGCCAATTACTAATTTCTTTCCATTTAAATAGCTCAATGAATTTTCCCCCTTCTAAATCAAAAACTACTAATTTCTCCCCATCAGACAGTAAGAATTTTTGATTGTAAAAATCATGAAATTTTAAATCCGCGACATAAAGAGGAGAGTCTATAGGGCTAGAGCTGCCATTAGTCAAATCTGTCTTCACTAATTGAGCAGTATTGTTTAAATTAAAGCTTTTAATAATAGTATCAAATGCTTGTTGGAATTTTTTATCTTTAAGGATTAAAGCCCACCCATTTGGAGAGCGCCCTAGTCCAAATGCTGGAAAAAAAACAACAAGGGGAGCATCGGGATTAGAGCTGCCATAAACAGAAGCGAAGGATTCTCTTCCTTCAGAACCGTCCAAAGGTAATTTATTCGGATCAAGCGGCATTGAATCTTGCTTGTCAAATGAATATTCGGAAAAATACTGCTGGATAAATTTATTCCATAAAGTCTTAAGATTGTCAATTGAAGAATTAGAATCTAAATCAGAAATTTCAATGGCACTTTTACTGTCACTTGAAATTAACGAGAGTGAAGGTTCAAAAGTATGATGTTGACATAGATCGTAATAGGCATATTCTGGTCCTGGCGGAATATCTGTACACACATTTGTATCGGATAGTTCTTGACGATTTTGGATAAGATGTAAATTTGATGGATATTGAAAAGAGATGTTGGTATAGTCAAGAATATTTAGATAATTAATATCTTTTACTTCTTCCGGTTTTTCTGAATGTCTCGGCAACCACCAGTACTGATAAGTTAAGATTCCTCCACCAACGATGGCAGCCAAGATAACTACAATTAAGATATATTTTAAGTTAAATTTTGGTTTTTGGGGCGGCTCGATTGGCTGGGTTGCCTGATTAACTTGTTCCTCTAAATTTGGTTGTTGGTCTGGCATAGGGTTTTTTGGTTTGTTTATTTAACTCTTTTTCTTTTTACTTTAAAAAGAATTTGTACACAAACCAAATAATAAATATAAGTATTATTAAAAATAACAAAACCCATTTCCCTATAGGTTCATGAGCAAATTCTGGACGGGTAACTCCTGGAATATAACTCGTAGTTGGTTTGCCTTCAAAAAAACCTATTTTAACTTTGCTCGGTTCTAAACGTTTTGAAATAACTTCAAGGGCCAGATCAATTTTGTTTATATCCAAAGGGATTTTAATATTTTTTATGCTGCCGTTTTTATTTTTAATCTCAACATTATAAAATATCAAAAAGCTCGCGAAAGTTCTGATTAAATATGAGGGAGCAAAAATGTTTGCGCCAAATGACCAATAGGGATTGTAACTTATTTTTCCAATGTCTTGAAATTTTATAAACTCTTTTGAATCTTTAAATTCAAATTCAATCCCATCTTCGGCAATACGCAACCCCTTAAGACGATAGGTATCGAAAGATTTTCTGGCTATCAAATAACAAAGATTATCAATAATAAAAATAAACGCAGGCATGAATAAAATCAAGGAAACAATATTCAGCCAACTGTACGACCTTTCAAATTCGGCAGAAGCTGCCAGATAAAAAAGATAGGCAAAGAAAAAAGCTAACAATCCCAGTAAAAATATCAGAAGAGGCGTAACTTTAACGCGCCACATTTTAATAATATTTTTCCAAAGGTGCCATAAGGACACCATTGGATTTGAGTGACGCTGAAAATAATAACTTTCTTCAATCATTTAATAAAATGCCTATAAAATATTCTATGGGCGCTTTTAATCCAAGGATAAAATTCAAAAAGAATGCCATAACAATTAATCCTAAACCAATCCAGCTGAAAATTGTTATCTTTTTTATCTTCCCTTTATTCTTTATAAGTGCTGTTATTGCCATGACTAACGTTATTAAAAGTATGGCAAGATTAACGAATCCGAATCCAAAACCAAAAATAACCTGCAATACGCCGCCGAATAACGCTATTGAAGCGTAGGATTTAACTTTTTTATCAGGTTGCGATGTTGAAATATTTTCCTGTTCCATATTTTTATTAGCCGAATCCGATTTAATTAATTTGTTCAATCAAGTTAATTAATTGAGACTGGCCAGGTTTTTATAAATTAATTATTTATTATTTTATTATAAAACAAATTCTTTTAAAAAGGGGGGCTGCGGATAACTTAGGGATTAATTACTAGTTGGAAATCTTCGGGATTAATCCCAACCTTGCTCCCTCTTACTATCTCTCCCTTCAATAAAGCTGAAGCCAAAACGTTTTCCACTTTATCCTGAATCACCCTCTTCATTTCTCTGGCGCCGAAAACCGGGCTATAGCTCAATTCCGCTATTTTTTCTTTCAAAGCGGGAGTAATAATGAATTCAATACCTTTTACAAGGAGATTCGCCTTTAATTTCTGAAGCAGCAGTTCAGCGATATCCAAGAGGTTTTCTTTGCTTAGGGGCTTGAAAACCACAACTGCGTCGAAACGATTAATGAATTCCGGCCGGAAAATACCCTCCTGAAAAAGAGAGTCCAAGAGTTTTTGTTTGACTCCCAACCATTCTGTTTTATCTTTCAGGCATTCCAGAATTATTTTATATCCGGCGTTGCTGGTGGCAATGATGATAGAATCCCTGAAAATAACTTTTCTGCTTTGCCCGTCAGTCAAATGTCCTTCGTCAAGCACCTGTAAAAATAAGTTTAAGATATTGGGATGGGCTTTTTCAATTTCATCCAGCAAAATCAGAGAAAAAGGATTTTCCCTGACCGGAGTCGTTAATAATCCTTCCTGCCCGGGAGAGCCCAATAATCTCGGGATGTCTGAAACCGATTGAAACTCCGACATATCAAGCCGAATCATTTTTTCTTCCTCTCCAAAATAAATTTCAGTCAGGGCTTTTGAGGTTTCGGTCTTTCCCACTCCGGTAGGCCCCAAAAATAAAAAACAACCCATAGGCCCTTTTCTGATGGTCACCTCTGCCCTGGCTCTTCTCAGAGCTGAAGAGATTTCTTTCACCGCTTCTTCCTGGTTGATAATTTTCTGATGAATCAGATTTTCCAAATTTAGCAGAACATTTCTTTCTTTGGTTTCAATTTCTCCGACCGGAATCTGGGTTTTTTGTGTAATAATTTTTGCAACGTGAGAGGGCAAAATAATTTTATCTTTGGTTTCCTGAACGACATAAATCACCAGTTCATTCAGAAGGTCTATTGCTTTTTCCGGAAAAGGAAGCGCCGGAAGATATCTTTCGGCCAAAGAAATTATTTCTCTGAGAGCCGGATAAGAAATGAGTTTTTTATATTTTCTCTCGAGGAAAAGAGTCAGATTTTCCAGAAGAATTAGCGTTTCC
>Ga0315293_10000680_pt1 | contig 31862 bp, 64 predicted proteins | sample YL17G13_20_MG_FD_203071 | JGI IMG/M metagenome (GOLD analysis project Ga0315293, IMG submission 203071) | Sediment microbial communities from Yellowstone Lake, YNP, Wyoming, USA - YL17G13_20 | ecosystem: Environmental > Aquatic > Freshwater > Lake > Sediment | place: USA: Wyoming | collected... | reverse complement strand
AAGAGAAATTTGACAATGCAAGTACCTATATAGATTTTACTCCTAATGTTGGCAGAACAGAAGAAAACGTTTTGATATGGGGTCTTGATCCTAAAGAGATATTATTCCAGATAGAATGTTACTTGAGAGGTATAGCTTTTGATAATAAAGGATTGGCAATACAAAAATATAAGCCCTTGCTTAATGAAGATGGCATCTGTGCCATAATGACTACATTAAGATCTCACTTAAACAAGTATATTACTTTAAGCAATTTAGCCAAGGACGATGTTCTAAGAATAGCTCGTGACGTAAGGTTTGAAATTACAGAATTGTTATATTATAATTGGTATAATTACGGCTTGATACAAGACAATAAATATAATCATGGTCAATACATACCCAACATAGCAAACATGGACATGGTTCTAGATGTAGTTGACCATAATGTTTATCCTAATTTAAGGAGAGCATTAGATGCTGGAGAAAGAAATGCTATGCGTACAGTAATGAGATTTATACAAAGTATTAGTGATAAAACAACTCCAGAAGAAAGAAAGAAAGAGGGTATGTTTAGCAGGTTAAATATATTCAGAAAATGAGCTTTTTTAATAAAAAACCTCGGAAAAAACAATTAAAAATGGAGATGATATAAATGGCTGACTTTGGTTCAACATTAATAAGCACACTAATAGGTGGCTTGACTATGGCTAGTTTTGTTACTATGGCTAAATGGGGTCTAGTATTTTTAATTTTAGCAGCTTTAACTTATATGCTAATAAGAATAATGAAATATAAAGCTATAGTCATGGTTGTAGAAGATTTAAAGGAAGGTGGCACAAGAACCAAATGGGATAAAGGCAAGTTAATGAAAAAAGACAATGTGCCTAAATTAAGATTATTAAAATATAAAGAAACAATAAATTATCCAAGTAATAAATTCGCCAAAGGCAAGAAAGATTTTATAATATTGCATAGAGATGTTTCAGGCGATTTTCATGAAATGGAATATATTACTAATGTCAATGCCAGAGATGAAAAGGGTGTTGAATATACTTTGGATATTCCAGCAATAGTGCCACAGAATGCAGATGTAAGGCATTGGAAAGTAATAGAGGATAAATTAAGCTTTAACATATACAAGGATAAAAGTTTGCTGACACAATTAGCTCCTTATCTTACTATTGCTGTTACAGGCATTATAATAGTAATAATGCTTTATGTTGGAAAGAAGATATAAAAAATAAACGAGAGGTTATGTGGTAAAAAATAGAATATATTTAATAGTTGTAAGTATATTATTTGTTTCTTTAGTTTCTACAATAGTTTTTGCAAGTGTTAATATAAATAATGTTATGGGAACATCAGGAGATATAAGATTCTATGCAAAACAAAATGAAAATTTAAGTGTAAAAGATATTTGTTCATTTCAAGGAATTTTATGCGATAATACTTTTGGTTGTAATTTCACAATCATATATCCAAACATGACTTATTTAATAAGTCAAGGCATTGGAACTAAGATAGGTGATTATTGGAATTACACATTAAATGAAACACAGACATCTACATTAGGGATTCATGAAACTAATGTATATTGTTATAATGGAAGCAATGGTGGACAAGACATATTTTATTATCAAATAACTAAAGATGGAAACTCTCCGCCTTCTGGAACTTTCGGGATAGTTTTAATAATTGCAATATTAGGAATAATAAGTTTATTTGGCTATCTAGCTTTGACTTTGCCTGACAAGTTTTATTTTGTAAAGTTCTTATTCTTGCTAATGGTGTTCATATTATTTAGTGTTGCTTTTTATGTAATCAGAGAAATAACAATAGCAAATTATCCAACTACATTAGGAGAAATATTTGATATTGTATTTTGGGTTTATCTTTATTTAATGTTATTTATATTATTGATTGTATTCATTATGTTTGTTGTTAATTTATTTAGCAAAGAAAAAGAAGATGAAGAAATATATGAATAGGAGATTAAATTAAATGGGATCAGATAAAAAACAAATATATGCAGGAGATTTATTCATACAAGAAATGAAAAGAATACAGGAAGATACTTTCAAAAGTATGGGTATCATGCAAAGTAATCCTGAATTTACAGACTTGGTTGCAAAGGCATATTTAATAGATGCAAATATTAATGATCTTATTATTGCAAGTAATAAAAAAAAGTCATTAAATAATAAAAGGGGGTTATTTGACTTAAAAAATTAAATGAGAAAAATCTTATGTAAAGACAAAAAGAAAATTGGAAAAAGAGGATTCTTTGACTTGATATATATTATAATAATCTTATTCATCTTAGGAGTTACTATCATATTAGCTAAGCTTATCGTTGTAAAATTCAATGAATCTGCACAGCCTGTAATAAACGAAAGTTCAACAAGAGCAGCAAAGATAATGGTTGATATAGAAAATAAAAGCGTACCTCAATTTGATAAAATATTCTTTGGAGCCATGATAGGAGCACAATTAGGAGTTTTGCTATTAAGTTATAAACTAAGAAGTTCTCCAGCATTTTATTTCTTAGGAGTTTTATTTGTCATGATAACAGTTTTAATTGCTGCTATATTTTCAAATGTATTTGAAGAAATAAGAACTACATCACAACTTAACACTATTAGCAGCTCAGGTTTACCAATTACTAATTATATATGGTCAAGAATGCCTTTGCTAATTGGTGCATTTGGCATTGTAGTTTTAGTAGTTACTTATGCAATGGGAAGGAGTGAATATGGTTAATAAAAAAATACTTTTTATATCATTTAGTATCATTTTGATACTTTTAGTATCACCAATAGTTCATGCTTCATTTTTAGACGATATTTTAATATGGCTTGGCTTGAAAGAAATACCACAAGAAATAATAAGAACAGCATCAACAGATACCTATATCGCTCCTGATGGAACAACAACATTAATAATTGGTTCTACAAATTATTTAGATAGGGCAACAGGAAAATATGAACCTTATGATTGGAACAAGGAAACCAAATTTTATTCTGATGATAATTCTCTTTATATAGAATGGCTTGACAAGAAAGTTGTATTAGACTTTTATATATTAGATAAAAATAATAATACAATATTCTTAAAAGATTTAAGTGCAGAAGAAAAAACTAACTTGAATTTAAAGACATTTATTTCTAAATTAAACAATAAATATATATATAATCATACAACAACAAAGAACTCTTTATATTTGCCTAATGGAATTGGTTATAAAATAATTACAACAAACACCGAATGTAATCCAAATGGAAACACTTTAATCTGTGATGAACAAATATTAGATTTTAGCGAAGCAATAAACAAACAACATTTAAAAGTTGATATTAAAGATAATGATATAAAAATAAAACCAATAAATTACAGTTATTTAGTTAAAAATTCAGATAATAAAACCTTTAAAAATCTAAGTTATGTTTCTACCATTAGTTTTATTGACCCAGATTTAACTGTATCAGGAGCAATAACAATGTGTGGTCTTAATAATTCTTATACTAATATTGTTGTTGAATCTGGTGGTGTAATAAATGTTTGTCCTTATAATGGAACTATATACTCTGGTGATTGTTCTATTCAAGGTGATACAGGTTGTTTGAATTTAAGCGTTACAACTTTAACTGTTAAAAGTGGTGGTCTTATTAATTTATCATTAGCAGGTTGGAGAGGTAGTGAAGGAATTGGAAAAGGTACAGATAGTAGTTCTTATGGTGGAGGTGGAGCTTATGGTGGTATTGGTGGAACTTCTAATTCTGATGTAGCTGGTGGATCTGTCTATGGAAATGTTACCAATGTAACCACTAGAGGTTCTGGTGGTGGTGGTGGTTATAGTGGTGATCAAGGAGGACATGGTGCAGCTTTCTTAAAAGTTAATGCTGTTAATTATATTAATATAACAGGTAAGATTGAAGCTAATGGTGGTTCTGGACATGGAGGTGGAAGTGGTGACGGATATGGTGGAGGAGGTTCTGGTGGAGGTATTTATTTAGCAACAAATTATTTACAAGGTTCAGGAAATATTCACGCAGAAGGAGGCAAAGGTTGTTGTGGTGGAGGAGGTACTTATTCTGGTGGTGGTGGTGGTGGTAGAATTTACGTAGAATATTGTAATAATAGTTCATCGTCAATAGATTTCAATGTAACAAGAGGTTACAGCGATCCAACAAAAACAATGTCAACTTCTGGAACAATAAACCAAACATATATAGCAACATTATGTCCAGCTCCTAATGGAGTTCCTATCATATCAGAATCTTCTTTTTATAGAGCTAATATTTGGACTACACAAAATGTGAATATGAGTGTTAAATGCTTAGATAATGAGAGTGTTAATTTAGAATTAAATTTTACATGGTTTAAAAATAATGTTTTAGTTTATACAAGGAATGTAACTGCCTTAAATGATACTGTTTATGCTAGAGGGTTAAATTATAATAATTATACATTTGGCGACTTGATAAATGTTACTGTTGATTGTTGGGATGGAGCAGATAGATCGTCTTCAATAATGGACTCAACAACAGTAACAGAAAATGAACCCCCCGTACCTTCAATAATAAGTCCTGCCGATAGTTATACTACATCAAATAGAACAATGGGAATTAATTGTTCTGCAACAGACAATGTAAATATAAGCACTTTTCGAGTATATGGCAACTGGACTGGTTCTTTTACTCCTAATATTACAATATTAAATGGTGGTATAAGTAACTCAACCACTTTTAATATAATTAATCTACCTTTTGGCTTGTTTAAATATACTTGCTGGGTTAATGATACAAGTAATAATGTAGCATTTGCCACAGAAAACAGAACATTTACTAGCACAGATATTTATTATCCTAATCTTACTTTAATAAAACCTCATGCTATTTACGTCGATGATGAACCTATTGAAATAAAATATATAGCAAGAGACGATAATGCAATGGGTGTTTGTAAATATAGTTTAGATAATTTTATTACTAACACAACATTAACCTGTGGCAATAATGATACTATAAACTTACCAGCAAAAGACTATGAATTAAAATTCTTTGCTAGTGATTTATTCGGGTATATTAATACTACTTCAAGAAATTTTACAATATTTAATTTAAGTGCTATAGCTTATGCTAATAATAACACAGAAACAAATACAAGCAACTTTTTTATCAATATTTCAAAAGGAACAGGAAATATAAGCAATATAACCTTTACTTATAATAATACACTATATGGCACAGGCTTTACAAATGCTATTTCAACGTCTAATGGACAAACAAACTTGACTTGGTTAAAAAGTTTGATATTGCCTTTTGTATCTTCTACAGCTTCAAATCAAACTCAAAATGAATTTATATTTAATTTTACACTAGAATTTAATGGTGAATTTAATAAAACTAATACTTCTATAATGCCACAAACTATAAACAGAATGTTACTATATAGTCCCTGTATTAAAAATAATCAGGCTGTTAATTATACTTTAAAAGATGAAGAAACAGGATTTATCATAAATGCAACTATTAACAATATAAGCATAGAAGAATCTTATTATATTTACTTGACGGATCCTAACTTGACAAGGCACTATAATTTTAATCGTAATGCAACTAAATTTTATGATACAGGAAATTGGTCTTTGTGTATTTCTCTAGCATGGCTTAATGCAAAAATAAATAGTGTTATACAATATGGAGCAACAGGTTATAATACAAAATTCTTTGCTGTAAATAATTTATCTATAAGCAATGAAACAAATATAACAACATTATATTTATTAAGTTCATTAGTAGGGACTAATATAAATATCTTTGTTACAGATACAATAAACAATCCATTACCCGATTATATTGTAGAAACTAGAAGATATATGATTGGCGAAGACCAGTATATTTTAGTAGAAAGCAAAGTAACTGATTTTAACGGGCAAACACAAGAATTATTAAAATTAAATACTGTTTATTATAAATTTACAATAAAAAATCCTTCAGGTGCTGTTGTTTATGATTCTGGAAATATGTTTGTAACAGATACAAGTTTATATTTTAAAATCTCTTTGTTGCCAAGTCCTTTTATCCCTATAATACCTTTACAGTCATTGACTAGGTCTTTGACATGGTCTAATGCTACTCGTAAAGTAACCTTGACTTGGGATGATGATAATGATTTATTAAGTGAAATTTGTTTGCAAACTTATAGGTATGAAATGGCTAATATTAGCAAAATAAACGAACAATGCTCTAGCTCTAGTTCAGGGACATTAAATTATACAATAGCACCAAGCATAACAGGATATTACCAAGCAAGAGCTATTGGAACAGCAAATGAAGATGATTTAATTTATCCTTTGGAAACTTTAGACATTGATTTAAGGACAGGCAAAGATATATATGGTTTAGATGGTGTTTTTGCAAGTCTTTTAGTTATAGGAACAATGGCTGGAATAGGTGCTTTCACAGGATCATTAGTTGCTACTTTAGCATTAACAGGACTGGGTTTATTTATAGTTTCTATTATGGGTTATTTAAGCGTTAGTGCCAGTGCTATAATAGGATTAATAATCGTAATGATAATATTATCGGTGAAACTAAAATGGTAAAGTTTCAAGATATAATAATTGTATTTGGCGTGATTTCTGTAATGGCAGTAATAGTCGGTGGTTTCTTTAATAGTTTAATCGAAAACTATGACGATGAGTTTAACCAAACAGTATTAGATACAAGTTATGCGGCTAATATAAGTTCTGCAACTTCAAGTTATGAACAATTAGGAAATGAAACACATACAGCACTTCAGGGTGGAAATATAGGATTATTAGATGCTGCTTCATTGATATATAATTCATTAAGCACTACTTTATTTACTATGTTCAAGAGTGTGAATATATTCGAAAGCATATTGATAGTAATATCACAAACAATACAATTTGAACATTCAGAGATATTTATTGGATTGGCTGTTACTGTAATTACTGTGCTTATCATTACCATGATATTGAAATATTTTGGAAAGGTGGAATTGTAAAATGTACGAATTACCTTCCAACGTTACAACTTATGTAGAATTTGCTACTTGGACTAATGCTACTACATTTGGTTATTTTTTCTTCTTAGCTATAATAGGTTTCTGGCTAACTATATTCTTGACTTTACTAGGAAAGAAAAGAGAAGCAAAAGATGCTTTTTTGGTTGCTTCATTTGTATGTACTATATTAGGATTTTTAGTAAGGATAATGTCTTTGATGACAGATGTGCAAACAGCAGTATTTTTCTTTGCTTTAGTTGGAGGAGCTTTATGGAATTGGTTAGCTGAGTAAAATGGGCAGACCTTTTAAATATTTGATAAAACAATGTCTTATATGTAAAATATTTTTCAAAACAAAATATAGTAAAAAAGTATATTGTAGTAGAAAATGTTTCCATAAAATGTTAAATGAATATCAAAAAGAATATCAAGAGCAATATAAAAAAATATTGGAGGTAAGCAAAAATGCCATGTAATAAAGTTTTTAAAGAAATAGAAAAAAATGTTAGCAAAGAATATCCACATAAAACCAAAAAGCAAAAAAAGAATATTGCTGCTGGTGTAATGCACAATATAGGCAAGTGGTAAATAAATATTTATTAATAAAAATAATTGGAGGCGATTAATATGGCAAAGAAAAGTAACCCTTGGATAGAGCATTTAAAAGATTTTAGAATAAAAAATAAAGGATTAAGTTTAGAAGAAGCTATGAAACAAGCAAAGCTTAGTTACAAAAAGAAATAAATTATTTTCTTTTTTATTACTTTTAAGTTTATTAAAAATGAAAGGGATCAAATCACTTCGAAGATGTGAAATTTGTAATAGACATTTCTTTAAATTGCATATTCATCACATTAATGGGGATCATTCTAATAATAAAGAAAAAAATTTAATTATCCTTTGTATTGATTGTCATATGACAATACACAATGGATTTGGTTATAAAATATATTATAGAGGTTTATCAACTAAATTTAATCTTTTGCCTGAACAAACAAAAAATTTATTATTAAATAATTTATTTAATGATCAATCAATTAGAAAAACAAAGAGCAATCATAAAAAAATAAGGACTTACGCTAATGAACCAAATATAAGGCATAAATTAATTAAATTTCAAAATTTATTAATAAAAGATAATTAATAGTTATTACTATAAAATTAATACTCTCTAATAACCTAAATATTATTTTAGTATATATACTAAAATTATATTCTATTTCTATATATATTTATTTTATTATAATAAAGGGAGGTTAATTCTATGTTAAGCAAAATAGACAAAAAGGGAGCTTTGACTCTAGGACAAGCTCCAGCAGCAGTTATTGCTATGGTAATAATTGGTATTGTATTAACTATTGGCGCTTTGATAATTGATAAATTCAAAGAACAAACTATAGCAGGTACAGTCGCAGCTAATGCAACTACACAAACTTTATCAGGTATAGAAGCTGCAGCTAAAATGATGCCTATTGTTGGTATCGTTGTTTTTGGAGCAATAATACTTGGTCTAGTAGCATACTTTGGAATGCGTGAGTAATTGCTTAATGTAATCTTAATTAATTAGAAATTAATTAATTCAAGATATTAAAAATACAAAAATGCAATTAGCAGACGCAAAATATGCTGTTATAGCACTTGTAACTTTAGGAATAGTATTAACAATAGCTGCTTTAATAACAGATACTTTTAAAAGTTCTAGTATTGTTTCTGTAAATTACAAAGATAACAGAACTATAAACCCAGGAACAAACAAAGAGAATTTTTCTGCAAATACAGAAAGTCATGCTGTTTTAAAAAGCAAGGTAGTTCAAACAGAATTGATAGCTATTAATATTACAGGAAGTTCTTTTAAGAATGATACTCTGCCAACAACTAACTACACTTTGACTTGCAGTACTGATGGCGAAGCTTGTACTGTTAATATAACAGAAGCAGCATATAGAACAAGTTCACCTGTTGCTAGTATTTGGCTAGTGTATAATTTCACTACACCAAGATTATCAACGCCTTACAATGCAAGTGTAAATGCTTTAAGTACATTTGAATCTAGCGCTAAGTTTATGCCATTGGTTGGTATAGTTATATTTGGTGCTGTTGTACTTGGATTAGTTAGTTACTTTGGATTTGCAGAATAATTGTTAGGTACTATAATAACTTTAAACAAAGATGAAATCTAAAACTATTTTACTAGTTTTAGGAATTTTTTATTTTCTTATTTTAATTTATTTTGCTTATGATAGAACCATAGAAAATGCTAAATTCTGTAATGAATATTATGAAAGGTATGACTGCACTTATCATAATGCGTTAAATAAGGTTTGTTACTGTTCTGATGATAGATTAAGATTGACACAGGAAATGATAAATCAAAAAACAGAACTAGAAAACAAAATATTAAATAAGCAAGATGGTTATATTCCTATGAACTTAACTATCCTTGAAAGTCTTGTAATTAAAAAATAAAACTATTTCTTGTAGGGAAAAGCGACTTGAGTTTTTGATTTATATTCTATAGAATAATAATGTTTATATAATAGTTATAACACTTATAATAGTTATAAGAAATGGTAAACTTTACAAGCATACAAATAAGCAAGGAATTAAGAGATAAAATAGCAGAACTTGGAGGTAAAGATGATACCTTTGAGCAGATACTATGGCGACTATATACTTTTAGAAAGTTGAATGAAAAGTATTCAAAGAAAGATACTGAATTATTAGACAAGAAGATTCAACAAGAATGGGAGAACAAAGTTTGAGGAAAAGATAAAATGTCAAGAGAAATAAGAAAGATAATAGATAAGTGGTTTAAAGAAAATAATCAGAAAGATAAGCAAGGTTGGAGAAGTGCAATAGGCAGAGAAGAAGTTAATGAACTTATAAAAAGGATTGAAGAATGGTTAGACAACAACTAGAACAATCAAAAGGCAGGAGAAGATAAAATGTATAAACAAAATATAATCAAACCAGTAGAAACAATAAAGACGGATATTGAACTTATGATGTTAAAGAAAACATTCACGCAAACCATAGAGATTAAGGAACATCATAACCATAAAGATGAGATTGTAATTTATTGGAATATACAGGATGTATTTGATGAGAATTTTAAGGATAGTAGGACTCTTAGATTAAACAAAAAAGAGATACCTAAATTTATAAAAGCTTTGGAGAAGTTTCAAGATTAGAAAATGGTAATTGACCTTGACCTTATGGATTTAACAGAAAGTCAGACAGCAGATTATATAGATTATTGTATAAACGAGAAAGAAGAAAAACATTGTTTTAGTCCAGAACAAAAAGATACTATGAAGCATATTAAAGGTTATTTTAGAATGCTTCAATTACAGTTAAATCATATTAAAGCTAAATATGATATGGCTTATTATTTTTTTAGACTATTATTATCAGAATTCCCAAAAGAAAAACAAGAGAGATTATTAATGGAATTAAATAAATTGAAAGCAGAAGATGATAAGAAATTATTTGAGGAATTAGAAGAATTTAAGAAAGCAATAGCAAAGGAGGACAAGACGAATAAATAATTCGAGATTGATAAAAATGGCATTACAAAAAGCAATGGTATCAAGTAAAACTAATGAGTGGGAAACACCACAATGGTTTTTTGATAAATTGAACAAAGAATTTAACTTTACATTAGACCCTTGTTGTAAAAAAGAAACAGCAAAATGTAATAAGTTTTTTACAGAAGAAGAAGATGGTTTAAAACAAGATTGGAGTAAAGATATTGTTTTTATGAATCCTCCTTATGGTGGTAACACGGGAAAATGGATAAGAAAAGCATGGTTAGAATCAAGGAATGGAGCTACTATTGTTTGTTTAATTGTATCTTCAACAGATAGGAGTTATTGGCATGATTATATTTTTCCATTCGCTTCAGAAATTAGATTTATTAGAGGAAGGTTAAGATTTGGAAATGCAGAAAGTACAGCACCATTTGCTTCAGCAATAATTATTTTTGATAATAAACCAAGACAAAAAAGAATAGTGTATTCACAAAAAAGTATTAATGATAAACTAAATTTAAGTTTGGAGATATAAAATGTGGAACGGAATCAATAATCCAAAGAAGTTACCAGTTGATGTAACAGAAAATGAATTTAGCGATTTATTAGACTATGCACCACAAAGAAGGCACAGAATAGCTTTCTTGTTAGCTTGGGGTTCAGGACTAAGAATTTCAGAAGTTTTGAAAGTAACACCCAATGATATAGACTTTGACAAGAAACAAATAAGAGTCAATCAAGGAAAAGGTGGAAAAGACAGAATAGTTCCATTGCCAAATGTTACCTAATGAATATACTTTACAATGTAAGAAATGTGGAGCATATAATATAGAAATTGGTATAATAAAAGAAGGTAATATTTATTGTAAAGAATGTTGGTTAAAAGAAATTGGAAAGAGGGACATAACAAAATGGGATTAAAAGCACAAAGGAGAGTTATCAAATTGATAAATAACAATGGATAAAACTAAGATAAAAAACAAAATACAGAAATATGTCAATTTTCCAGATAAAGAAAGTAGAGATGAATTAGATAAATTACTTAATAAATTATGTGAAAAACAAGATAAAATATGAATAAGAATTTAGATTGGGCAATAGATGAGGTAGTAAGATTAGCTAAACAAGAAGTTATTAAAGATATTTTGAAACATGGTTCTTGGAAAAGAGTAGAAGAATTAGCTAAGGAACTTAAAGTTCAGGAAGGATAAAAGATGTTAGAAATTAATAAAATTCATTGTGGGGATTGTTTGGAATTAATGAAGGAGATTGAAAGTAATAGCATAGATTGTATTATAACAGACCCCCCTTATGGAATTGATAAAGATAGAATTGGAGAAAGCATAATTGGGGATGAAGATTTGGAAGTTTATTATTCTATGCTTAAAGAAGCAAATAGAGTTTTAAAAGAGGATAGTTGGTTTATTACTTTTTCATCAATTAGGAATATCAATAATATGTTTAAAAATAATCCCTTTAAATTTGAATGGTTAGTTTATATTTATTATAGAAATATGCAAAGAATTAGACACATTCCAATAGGTAGAAGTAAATGTGATGCCGTTTTATTATTTAAAAAAGGCAATCCAAAAAGGAATTATGCTATTTGGGATATACAAGAAATTGTTTATAATAATAAAATTAATCAACAATTAAAAGAAAGATTACACCCAACAGCAAAAATTCCAGAAAGTTTATTTAATTTTATTAGATTAGGATGTAAAAAGGATGGAATTGTTTTAGACCCATTTGTTGGTTCAGGCACAACAGCAATAGCTTGTAAAAGAACTAATAGAAGATTCATAGGTATAGAGATTAGTAAAGAATATTGTAAGATAGCAAACAAAAGATTAGAACAGGAAACACTACTTTCTGTTCAGAAAGGATAAACTAAAATGGGATTAATAAAAGATAAAATAAATAAAGAACTAAAGAAAAGATATGGGTATTTAATTAGTACAAAAACTAATTTAGTTATTTTTGTTTTGTTTATAGGGGTTTTGTGTTTAATTAATTGGGTTTTTGTATTATTAATGTTCTCAGTAATACTTTTTAGTTATACGTTTTTACTTGGAATAGATACAATTCTTGATATTGGAAAAGCCGAAACAAAACGAGGTAAATGATAAAAATGGAAAGACAAAAGAAAATATATATATGGGTTGCTAATATTATATTGATAATAATAGTTGGTATTGGAATATTTATGAAAGCTTATAATTTCAAGACAGTTATACAATTTACTTTACCCCTATTGTTATTAATGATTGCTGTGGGAATAACTCCATTAATTGTTATAATATATGGTATTTTAAAAGCACAACCAAAAGCTAGGAGAAGATAAAAACTAAAATGGTAAAATATCAATATTGGACTTTAATAGAAAAAGTGGGTGAAGATTTTAAAAAAATTAGAGACTATACCCTGTGGAGAGCCTCTTAAAGGTGATTTGAAAGGTTTTTATTGTGTTCACTTTGAGAATAATAAATATAGATTAATCTACGTAAGAGAAGATTATATTCTTAAAATATTGGCAATTCATGTTGGAAAAAGAACAGATGACTTTTATATGAAGTTTAAAGAAGAGCTAAAAAGAAGATCTAAGATGAAAATGTTAGTACATTCATTTTAATTTTGATAAAGGAATTCCTTTTCCTTCAGAGATTTGTTTTAAAGATTTCTCAATAGATTTCATAATATTTTGATCTTTCAAAATTTCACAAGTTTCTTTCCAATATTTTATTTCTTGTTCATCAAAAACTTTTTTTCTAAGATTATCCAAGATTTCTGATATTGTTACATCATTATTTTTAGTTAGTTGCATTTTTCTTTGACAAAAATTCTTCTAGTGAAAGTTTTACAATTGAAGTTTTACTTGTATTCAATTTCTCTGTATATCTTTCAAGTTGAGAATTAAGCTCTTTACCAATATTCAAAACAAGCTTAATTTCATTTTTGTTTTTCATTGGTATGAATTTCCTCCTTGATTAAGAAAGGCAAAAGAAATATAAATACCATCTTATTATAAATAGTAAGAAGGTTAGATATATAAATACCATCTTATTATAAATAGTAAGAAGGTTAGATAAATGCTTAATAAAACAGAATGGATTACATTAAAAAATAAACACCATATAGGATTTGTTAAAACAACAAATGGAGTTATTGATATTTGGAATAAGAAAAATGAGTTTTTAGGAATTGTTTTTTATTATAAAGATTGGAAAGAATGGTGTTTTATTCAAGATAGAAATATAATTATGTCTTTAGATTGTTTGCAAGGAATAGTTAATTATTGTAAGAATCTTAATGTAAAGGAATGGGAGAACTTTGAGGAAAAGACAAAAATACCAGAATGTAAATCTGCTTGTAAAGATTTATTGAATACATTGGAGGTTAAGAAAGCAAACGTTTAGGTTTGTTTGTGATAAAAGATGATTAATATAATTCAATTTTTAATAGAACCAATACACACAGTTTTTTCAAATGATATAACTGGGATTTTAATATATCCAGTTGGTATATTAATTATTATAGGTTTAATAAGAGATATGTTTAGAACAGAAGAACAAATAAAAGTTCAGGAAAGATAAAAACTAAAATGGATAATTTAGAAAAAAGAATAAGATTAACTTGTGATGCTCTAAATGAATTGATAGAGTTTAAAAAATCATTGGTAAGAGAGATTAATAAAGAAATAAACAAGGATTATGATATAAAAACAAATTCACTTTATGATACACTTGCATTTAATAAAGGCAGAGTTGAAAATATATATAACGACATAAAGGAATATCAACAATTAAAAAAAGATTGGTATAGAATGATGGAATATGATTGTAAATAAAAAACAAAAAGTAGGAGAAGATAATTTATTACTTTATAGTTTATAAAAATAATTATATATAAATAAGACTTAAAATTTATATTAAAAATCAAGGAATAAGGTTTTGTTCACACTTTCCTTATTCCCCCTAAATTAAAAAAAGTTTAAAGAGGTAGATAAAATGAATGATGAAGAATTAAAACTTATTCAAGACAAGATTTATTTTTATTATAAAGAAAAACAAGCTATTCATGTTGAATTAAAAAACAACCAATTTTATAATGGTTTTATACAAACTTTTTCTGCTGATTTTTTTATGATTCAAGAAATGATGCTTGGTGTAATGCCTATTTTTTACAAGGAAATTAATATTATTGAGCCTTATGTTAAAAGGAAAGAGGAGGAAAGGAAATGAAAATAACCAAAAGTTCAAATTCTGAAATACAAAATATAAGTTACATAACAATAAAGGACTTGCCTAGCAATTACTTAATCATAACTTTAAGCGAAGGCTTGAGTCTGGAAATTGGAGATGACAATACATTGCATATAAGGACTAAGGGGGAATTGAAATAAATGGTAGTTCCAAGTAGACGAGATAAGATGATAAAGAATTTAATGAAAAATATATAGGTATAGAAAAGGATAAGGATTTCTATACTTTAACTAAAAAAAGATTATTAAAAGAGGTAAACTAAAATTCCAGAAAATGATTTTATTGAAGAGGCAATTTGCATAAATTGCAAGAATTATTTAAATGGAAAATGTATTTTAAGAGATGATGATACTAACCCAAATAGCTCCTGCTCTTTCTTTGAACAAAAAACCATAGATGAAGAAAAAAAACCTTTTATTGATACTTATGAAAAAATTATGAAAGTTTTGAAAAAATATTGCGATCTAAAGGAAGAATATTATTCTATCATTGCATTGTGGATTATAGGAACTTATATTCATAATCAATTTCCTACATATCCTTTCTTGTTTTTCAATGCTATGAAAGGTTCAGGAAAAACAAGATTATTAAAACTAATTTCTCATTTATCCTATAATGGAACAATACTTGTTTCTATGAGTGAGGCAGTATTATTTAGAACAGCAAGTAATAGTACTATATGTATTGATGAATTTGAGAATATAGGAAACAAAGAAAAAGCTGCATTGAGAGAGTTATTAAATGCTGCATATAAAAAAGGTCTTAAAGTTAAAAGAGCTTATAAAACAAAAGGCAAGTTTAGAGAAAAAATGCAAGTTGAAGAGTTTGATGTTTATTGTCCAATAGCCTTAGCTAATATATGGGGTATGGAAAGTGTATTATCTGATAGGTGTATTAGTCTAGTCTTAGAGCGGTCTAACAATAGGAACATAACCTTACTTATGGAGCTGTTTGAAAATGATGAAGATGTAAAGGAGGCTAAATTAGCCTTGGTTAGTGTCGGAAGTGCAGGTTGTAATAGTGTCGGATCTAATTTAGAAAGAACACATAATGTGTATGTTGGTTGGAATGACTATATATATAAACAACAGACACTACAAACACTACTTACTTTACAGTCTAAACAGGAACAACCGACATTCTATGAAAAGATAGTTTCAAGCAATTTAGAAGGTAGGTATTTAGAGCTTTTTTTTGCTTTATTTATTTTAGCAGAACAATGTAATGTTTTAGATTATTTGGTTGAAATATCTAAAAAAATTATTGAATCTAAAAAAGAAGATGATACTTTGGAAAATAATGATGTTTCTTTATTGAAATTTCTTGCAGAGTTACAGGATAATATTGAAATAGGAAAAGAAGGAGAATTTGTAGGTATTAATGAAGAAACATGGTTACAGATAAGAAGGCTAACAAATTTATTTAAGGAACTGACAGAATGGGACTGGATAAGCTCTGAATGGATAGGAAGATCTTTAAAAAGACTAGACTTGGTTATAGAAAAGAAAAGAAAAGGTAAAGGTCGAGAAGTAAGAATAAATTTCAAAAAAGCAAAGGAAAAAATAAAGATGTTTCAAAGGAGTTGAGAAAAATGAAAGGTGAAATGGAAGAAATGCAAATTTGTGAAATTATATTAAACTCAAAATTAAGCTATTGGGAAACTTTAGGTATGCTAGAGCATATTAAGATGGAATTGAAAAGATTGTTAGACAAGCACATGGAAGGCAAATTAATATGAAAAAGCAATGCCGTATCTGTAACAAAATAACAGAGGATTATTTTCATATAGCAAAATCTGTGATATGGATTGATCTTTGCAGAGATTGTTTCATAAATAGAAAAAAAGAATTATATATTGAGGAAGAATTTAAAGATGATTAGAAAATGTTTTGGAACAAGGAAATATGATTTGAATAGTAAGATATGCAGGGGATGTGATCAAAATATATTATGTTATGAAGAGCTTTACAGGGATTTAGATGAAAATAAAAGATGCCCATATTGCCATAATATATTAGAACTTAAAAATTATGGAACAATATTAAAATGTTGCAGTTGTGATTTTAAGATGAAAGTTCCTGTTACTTTAAGGGAGAAAGTAAAATGAGTTGGCTTCCTTGGAGTTGTAGAGAAGCTACAATAGAAATATTAAAAAATTGTCCGCAAAATAGTATTTGTGATGTTATACCTTTTTGTTTAGAACCTCTTATAATATCTTTTATATTTATGTTGATTTGCTTGTCGATTTTATATTTTATATTACCAAATAAAAAAACAAGGAGGAAAATAAGATGAATAAATTATGTCCTAATTGTTTTCATATGTTAATTCATGTTCACGAGCATGAATGGCTGTGTTCAAGGTGTGATTATAAAAGAGAGCACAAGCCATTCAAAAGTGAAAAGATATACAAAACATAAGGAGGAAATAAACAAAAATGTTTGAAGCAAAAGATAAAACAAAACAAATAAACCCTGATTGGCTAGAACAAGAAGCATTACAAACAGAACAACAAAGCAACTACCCGCAATTACCAAGCATAAGATTTGAAGAAAATAAAATAATGGAAATAACAATAGATTTTAGTGAGAAATTTCCAGAATGGAATACTACAGGGTTAACAGGAAAGCCAACTACCAAAGCAATAATACCCATAGAACACGAAGGTATTAAGAAAGTGTGGTGGTTAAACAAGCAGAACCCATTATATAGAGATGTAATAAGAATGGGCAGAGAAGGAATAACAAAGTTCAAGATATTACAAACAGGAACACAACAAAATACAAGGTATGTTATTATAAAATAAATAAAAAGATTAATTGCAGGGCTTCTTTGAAGCCTTTTGCATTATCCTACAATCATCATGATCCTTAGTCTTTTTAGGTAAAGATATAGGAAGAAATGAACTTAGGTTAAGACTATTCATAAAAGGAGTTTATCTCTTTTGCATAACCTAAGGGATATTATAACTTAGCTGGGCAATCGTGTTTTTTGATTTATTCATTAAACCATCTCTTTTTCATCTGCTATTGCCCAGCTTTATATTACTATAAAGTAATTAAAAATATATAGTAAAGTTTATATATTATTATATTATTAATAATATTATATTAAAATGAAACAAGAACAAAAATATATTAAAAATATAAAAATAGATGAAGAAACTTGGAAGGAATTATCAAAGAAAAAAATAGAACTTAACTTAAAAAGGATAGCTGATGTAATAAAATATATTTTAAGATTAGGAGGAAAGAAAAAATGATAACACAATATTTAATATTAATTTTATTTGTAATGGTACTTTTATTTTTTAGTTTGGGTTATTTTATAGGTCTAAATAAAGGTATGAAGAGAAAGGAAAAATGATAAATGAAATACTAGCAAATATAAAAATAGTATTAAGTAATTTGATATGGATTATATTAATAGTTTTAATAGTTAGTATAATATTAAATTTTTATTATAGGAACAAAATTAAAGTATTATTGAAAAAAGACTTGAAAGAAGTACTAACTAACGAAGATAAAAAACAAATTCAAGAAGTAAGAAAAATAATGAATTTAAAATAAGGAGGAAAATATGGTAGAATGTTCAAATTGCGGAGTTAAAATAGGATTTTGGAGTAATTCTTTTGGCTGTAATATTGCTGGCTGTGAATATGTTATATGTTCTGCATGCAAACAAAAAGGCTGTTTGCAAAAATGCAAAGAATGTGATGATGAAGGTTTATATTGTAATAAACATTTAACTCATTCAATTCATGACCAATATGATGATGATGAACTAGAACAAATATTCTTTGAACACGGAAATTATGCAATAATACAAGTTAATGATATTGATAATGGTTTTAAAAGATTTGAAGAATTAAAGAAAAAGTATGAATTACTAAGTCTAGCAGAAGATAATTGTGGTTATAATATATTTTTATTAAAAAAGAAGGGAGTTGAGGAAAAATGAATTATACATTATATACAGGAATCATAGTATTTTTATTTTTACTCGTTTGTTCATTTAAAATAATAAGACCAATAGAACGAGGTCTTATAGAAAGATTTGGAAGATATAGTAGGTTTGCGTTAGGGGGTTTAACTTTTAGAATACCATTTATTGAAAGATTAATCAGAATAAATATAACAGAAATGATGGTTAATGCAGAACCTCAAACAATAATCACCAAAGATAAACTGAATGCTCAAGTTGATGCACAAGTTTATTTTAAGGTAAGAATTGATGAACAAAGTGTTAAAAATTCTCAATATAACGTTTATAGTTATAAGATACAGATAGTTAATTTAGCTAGGACTACTTTAAGAAATATTATAGGAACATTGACTTTAACAGAAGCTAATAGTGATAGAAATAGAATAAACAGAGAGCTAATGGAAACTTTAGCAAAAGAAACCAAGAATTGGGGGATTGATGTTGTTAGAACAGAATTAAAAGAAATAGACCCGCCAAGAGATGTTCAGGATACAATGAATAAAGTTGTAATGGCTGAGAATACTAAACAAGCAGCAATTGATTATGCTACGGCAAAAGAAACAGAAGCCGATGGTTTTAGAAGAGCTAAAATAAAGGAAGCTGATGGATTAAAACAATATAATGTATTGATTGCAGAAGGACAAGCAAAAGCAATTCAATTAGTAAATGAAGCAGCTAATAAATACTTTATAGGCAATGCAAAAGACTTAAAGAAACTAGAAGTTACACAAGCCAGTCTTCAAAATAATAGCAAAATAATAATGACAGAGAAAGGAATAAGTCCTACTTTATTAATAGGTAAATTAGAAACCGAAGGAGGTAAATAATGATGGATAACTTAATTTTATTTTTATTTTTTATAATGATGATCTGGTTTTTTGGATTAGGTTATGCTATAGGAATTTATAAACAAACCTTAAAAGATATAAAAGCACTTAATGAAAATGCAGCAATATTAAAATATTTCAAGGAAAAATATGAAAAAGCATTGCCAAAGACTAAAAAGGAATAAAATGTCTGATCCATTACTACAATTTCGTATTATAATGATGGCAATAGTTTTATTGTTGACTTTCTTTTTTTGCTTTGTGTTATATGAAAAAGAAGAGGAGTTAGGATAAAAATGATGGACATTGAAGAAGTATTAAAACAAAGTTTAGTAGCAGTCTTGGAACTTGAAAGTATAGAAAATAAAATATTAAATAAATTAAAAGATGATGTAAATGATTATGAAAAAGAACCACAGCAATTAGTTTTTGATAATTTAAGATTACAGCATATAAAGAGTAGATTAAAACATTATGAAGAATTAAAGAAAAATTTAAATTATTATATACAGAATCCAGCTAAAATATATTTCCCAGAAGGTATTGATTATGGCTAAAAATAAAGATTTAATAAGCAAGAAAGCATTATTGAATAAATTAAAACATTTAAAAAAACGTGAAGGATTGAATTATACCATAGACTATTATCAATTATGTTATGTAATTCAGCATATGAAGAAAAATGTTTAAACAATTTATTAATATTTTAATAAGACCTTTGGTAAGGTTTGAAATAGTATTGCCTTTGTTCTTAATCTGTTTTTTAATAATATTGCCTTTGATAATTTATGCTGATATTTTACTACAAGGCTTTGTCAAGATGAATCATCAAAGCTATTGGTATTATGTTATTGTAAGCTTATTTGAAGCTTTCTTGTTTTTCATAGGGCTTACAATAGGTTGGAATATAAATAAAAGAATGGAGGTAAATAAAGATGTCAATATTCAAGTTAAAAAAGAAAGTAGAGGAAGTAAAGCCTGCTTATGAAGTCAAACCTGTAAATCCTAGCACAATAGAAGATTTAAGAAGACCTTTGTTAGATGAAGAAACTCAGAAATATATAGATAAGCTAAGCACAGATAATATGCCTAGTTTGCCTATGCCACAGGAGTTGCCTATGCCGAGACAGATGCAATCTCAACCACAGCAACTACAACAACAACCAATGAGATTAGTTGCACCAATACCACCAAAACAAGAACCAATAGAACAAGTGATAGGTGTAGATACTATTGCTCAAAATGTCATTAATTTAATTGATGCAAGTTCAGGCACTGCAGAAGAAAGAAATTACTTTATTGATATGTTCTTAAGTGAGTTTTTTAAGGCATTGGGTTTAACACAGTTACAAAAGATAAGATTACTAGAAGGCTTGAAGTTTATGTAGAATGAGAGCTTGTGCAAATTGTAAAAAAAGATTATGGTTTTGGAATAGTTATAGTAGAAAATATCCTTCAATAGAAATAATTAATGGATTCAAAAATATTTATTTTTGTAATAGTGTGTGTTTATTTAAATATATAAGTAAATGTGGAGTAAAGATTTTATAAATTATAGGATATGGTAAGGTCAGGTAAGGTTAGGTTTGGTAAGGTTTGGTAAGGTGTGGTAAGGTGAGGTAAGGTTTTCCTGAAACTTTACAGGAGATAAAAATGAAAACAGAAAAAATAGAATTTGAACTTAAGAGTTTAAGTCCATTAAAGATGGATAGATGGGTTGAAGGAAAGCAACCAAAAAATGAGAAAGAATATATGGAACAAGCAAAAGAAAAAGTATATAAAAATAGCAAGGGTTTATTTATTCCCGCTTCAGCAGTAGAAGCCTGTATGAGAAATGCTATTGGAGATGTATGCCCTAATAAGAAAACAAAGGCATATAGACAAGTAATACAATCTTGTTTACATGTTGAACCAACTGAATTATTAATAGGAAATAAGGTTTATGATGAGATTGTTAAAGATGTAGTAACAAGAGGCAAAGGAGAAAAAGTTACAAGAGTCGTAACATTTAGACCCCTTATAAAAGAATGGAAAATTAAAGGCATTATTAATTATTTAGATGTCCCCGAATTATCTGGGCAAACAATAAAAAATTGCTTAGAAATTGCTGGTTATAAATATGGATTATTAAGCCATAGACCAAAGTTTGGAAGATTTGAAATAATAAATTGGAAGGAGTTAAGATGAAAGAAAAAATTAACAAAAAAGGAATAGATAAAGAAGAAATACAAGGACTTGGATTAAATGCTATCAAAGAATATTTTAAAATTGATGTCTCTAAATTAGAACCATCTCTTTTAGTTCATTTACATAACAAAGCTAAAATAGGAATGCAATTTGAAAGAGAAATGAACTTAAGTAAAAGAGCAATAGAGATGAATTATATTAGAGTATTTAGAATGATTGCAGAAGACAAGAAAGAACTAAGAAAATTCATTAAGAAATCATTACCTCAATATTCGCCTATTTAATCTTTTATAATTAAATAAGGTTTGGTGTGGTTTGGTAAGGTGAGGTTAGGTAAGGTATGGTAAGGTAGAGTTAGGTTAGGTGTGGTTTGGTAAGGTTTTAATTTTCTTCTTTTTTCTTTATACCAAAAACTTCATTCATTTTATTTCTTAAATCTTCTTGTGTAAATTGTAAATATTGTGCTGTTTGTTCCAATCTTGAATGATCCAAACTTAATTGAACTTCTCTTATATTGCCTCCATGTTTTAATAAATAAACTGCATGTCCATGCCTGAAATTATGACAATGAAGTTTCTTATCTCCTATATTTTCTATGCCTACTCTCTTGCCTATTTTTTTAATAATAATATTGGCTCTCTGCCTGTTAAAAGCAAATAGCCTTTCATCAGAAGTTAGCCTTAAAGCTTGTATATATTTATATAGGTAAGCCATGGCTAGATTATCTATGGCTATATATTTTTTAATAGGAGTTCTTTTCTTTAGAATATTCCAAGCAATAAGTCCTTCATTAAAGTTTATATCCTTGACTTTTAATTGTATTAGTTCGCTTATCCTCCTGCCTGAATGGAATAGCATTAGCACAAATAAATAATCCCTAAGGTTCTTGCAGCTATTTAGTAATAGCTGTACTTGTTCTTCTGTTATATACCCTCTCGGATCAATCATTATCTGTCCAGTAGGTCTTGAAGCCATAGATTTAATCATTGTAAAAATGAATACCCCCTTTATTTAAGGTAGTATACGTTATAAGGTGTAAAGTATATACTATATAAGCTTTTCGGTTTTAGGAGCATGAAGTCTTGTAACTATTATAACATAATATTTGTTAGCAATACTTTAAAGATTTAAGCAATGAGAAATCAGCCTCGACCAATTCAAGAATTAGCCGAGGTCAATCTTATGTTAAGACATTATTCTAAATTTTTATAAGTATTTAAATCTTATTAATTCATAATTCAAAAAAAAAGGTATAGGTAAAATTTATATACTTAAAATTTTTATATATACAATTAACAAAAAAATGCCAGAAGATTTTTTTAACAGATTTGTAATGAGTAACAAAGAACATCCTATGCGATCAGATTTCTCGATGGGAATGTTAGATTTCGAACGTTATCATGAAATGCTGATGATCGCTGATTCTTTAGCTTATAGAGCACGTTTACTTGACATTGATAGTTTAGATAAATATTATTCTATACTAAAACAATTTTTTATAAATATATGTCCTTTAATGTTTATTGACATGGAAAAAGAATTTGAATGGTATTTTGACAAAGCAGAAATATTAAGCAGGATATGCAGGAGTGATTATCAGAGATATTTGAATGCTATAAATTCAGGGAATATACAAGTAAGGTTAGAAGAAGAAAATTTAAAAGTTTATTTTAGATTGCTAGAAGCTTTGCATAAATCATTGTTGAAGATAAGACAAAAATTAGGCATAGGATTAGTAGCTTCAAAATTCCAAGATACAAAAACTTTAATCAAAAAAAGTGTATTGAATAAATAAAAATGCAACTTAAAACTATAAAAAATTTTATTGTAATAGCATGGTTTTTAGCCACGATAGATATAGCATTAACTATGATTAGTATAGCTAATTATGGTATAAGCTATGAAACAAATTATTTTCCAAAATATGTTTATAGCAATATCGGCATATGGTATGGGGGTTTAATTATATTTGCTATTGAATTATCGGTATTCTTCTACTTTTATTATATTTTTAAATATTTTATTAAATATAATATGAAAAGTAAAATTTTTATAAAGCCATCTTTATGGTTTTTAATAGTTTTATATTTAGTTACTGATATAATACACTTAAGTTGGTATATCTAAAATGAACATTCAAGAATTTTTAACAAATAAAAATAGTTACCAGATTATTGTAGAAGAGCCTAAAGAAGCCATAGATTTAAACGATAATATAAAAGAGGAAGTAATAGAATTTGAAGTAGATTTAGATGATGATTTATTGACTTATTGCAAGTCAATGAGAAGAAAATTGAGAGGAGACTGGGATAATGTTAATGCAATTTCTGGAGTAAAAGAAGGCATAGGAAAATGCCAACCAAAAGGTTCTAAAGTTTTAATGGCTAATGGTGAATGGAAAAATATTGAAGATATAAAACCTGGTGATGAAATATTATCCCCCCAACAAGATGGTTCATATACCTTTGCAAAAGTTATAGACATGCACAATAGATTTTCAAATGAAAATTATGATATTGTTCAATTAAACAGACAAAGAAAAAAATTATATTCTTGTGCTTTCAATCATGAAATTCCAATTAATTTTCCTAATATAAAACAATCTAAAGGAAAAAAGAATAGAAAATGGATAATAAAAAATATTGAAACAAAAGATTTTTACAAATTACCTAAGTCAAATAAAAAGAATATAACAACTTTTTCAGCTTTTCCAATACCTAATTTTAAGGATAGGATTAATTGTGAAATTGAACCATATACTTTAGGAGTTTTTCTTGGAGATGGTTCATTTAGTTCAATAAGAAAATATAGGGAAGATGGTAAAGGTAGTTCTGGGAATTGGTTGAGTAGAGGTTTAAATATTACTTCAAATAATTTTGAAATAATTGAAGAGGTTTCAAAATTTTATCCAATAATGGCTATATGTAAAAAGAAGAATACTTCTGTAAGAATGTATCGTTTTAGTTTAAATGAAGAATTAAGTAAGCAATTAACTAAATGTGGATTAGAAGGTAAAGGAAGTGGAAATAAGTTTATACCTAAGGAAGCTTTATTATCTAATTTAAATTATAGAAAAAGATTGTTAGCAGGATTAATAGACACCGATGGCTATAAGAATAAAGGACAAAGTTATTCTATAACAACTAAGTCCAAACAATTAGCAGGAGATATCCTAAATTTAATTTATTCTTTGGGTGGAAGAGGTAGAATTATAAAAGTAAAGAAAGGTATAAGAAAATTAAATTTTATAGGAAAATATTATAATGTTTCTTTTTATCTAGGAAAAATAGATTTACCTTTAAAAGTTAAATATAAAATAAGAAATAATAAATTTTTTTATTTATCTGCTAATAGGATTTCAATTGATGTTATACCCTCAAAACCATGTCAAGTATATGGTATTAGGATAAATAGTCCAAGTAGATGGTACATTACAGATAATTGGATGATTACACATAATACTACATTAGGAATTATACAGGGTTATTTAATAGATAGGAATTTTGATTTAATTAAAAATATAGCCTATATACCCGACGCTACTCAAATAAGCAGACAATTTAATGAATTGCCAAAATATTCTTATTTTTTGATAGATGAAGCAATAAAAGCATTGTATAAATTAGGTTGGTATTCTTTAGTACAACAATCAATAGTAAAAATGTATGCAACAGAACGTTACCAAAACAAATGCTCTTGTGTAATAATTCCAAGATTTAGGGACTTAACAGAGAACTTTAGAAATCATAAAGTACAGTATTGGTTTCATGTTATAACCAGAGGTTATGGAGTTTGCTTCGTTCGTGATGAAGACAAAGATGTCAAAGATCCTTGGCATTTTGATGAAAATTTAAAATACAAGACTAAATTCAGTAGAGGTGCAATAAGGAATTTAACTTTAAGAAAAGTAATTACAGCAGAGAAAAGAACTAAGAATTATCTTTTTGATTTTTCATTTCCTCAATTACCTGATAAAATAGAAAACGTTTATAAAAAATTAAGAAATACGTCAAGGAAATGGCAAAGTGATGATAGCGAGATATTAAAGCCAAGGCAAAAGCAATGGCTAGAGCAAAGGAACAAATTAATAGCATATTTAAAAGAGCGTTTTGGCGAGGACATTAGCGATAGTGAAATAAAAAATGTTCTTAGGTCTAATGAAGACATAGACAAGTTAGTACAGGAAGCAAAAGAAAAGCAAAGGAAAAAAAGAAGTATTATAGGTATAACTAGAGATATACCTGAAGATAAATTTACCAAGTTCCATGAATGGGAGGAGAAAGGAGAAACATGAATAATTATAAACAATGTCCTATGTGTAAAATATGGCTAGATAAAAAATTAAAAGAATGTTTTGAATGTGGATATATATTTGAAGATGAAAAAATTTAAAGGTGAGAAATAATGGTTAAAAATAATGTAGTTATAAGTATTAAGAAAGAAACTTTAGAAAGGCTAAATAAACTGCAAGGAGATAAAGTAATTGTATTATCAAAGCTTAATGGAATTATTAAAGAAAAAACAATAGTAGCAGAAACTCATAATGATGTTATAAAGAAGTTACTGGATTTTTTTGATGAAGCAAAGGCTAATGGCTTGGTTGAAATGGAAGCCTAATAAAAGCTTAGTTATAATAAAATACCCCTACCTATTAACATAAATAAGGTATTCTAGAGGGTTTTTGTTTTCTAGTACTTACTGACGATAAAATAAAACAAGGTTAAATTAGCCTTGTTTTAGTTTAATCCTATAGAAAGTTTTATATACTATAATAATAATAATAATAATATGAAAATACAATGTAATAAATGTAAATTAGCATGGGACTATAAAGGACATAAAAAACCAGATAAAATTTACTCTGTTTATATTACTTGTCCAAGATGCAGGAACAATATCAAATTAAAAATTAGGTAAGATGAGGAGGAAATAAAAATGGTAGAATATGATGATTTTGAATGCTTTGAAAAAGAAGATCAAAGTGAAGAAAAAATAGGAGATGAATAATATGAAAGATAATGAATTAATAATTAAGTTAGATAAAAATGCTAAAGTAATAGGCATTAAAGGAAAATGCAAAGCTAAAGATTTTAGTAAACAAATAGAAACATTAAAAGGTCTAAGAGGACAAAAATGAACAAGCAAAATAAATATATATTCAAAGTAAACCGTTTAAAGTTTAGATGGTATTACTTAAAGACTATTTGGTGTTGGAAGAATAGTAAAAAATATTTAGGTATGAATTTAAGACATCCTTTAATATTTTTTAAGAATATAATTAAAAGTATATATTATAGTAGCATTACTTCTGGTGTTTTTGTTAATGATGATTATATAATTGTATTAAATTTACCACAAATAAGAAAAATTAATGATAGTATTAGTAGAGTTTTGATACATGAAGACTTGCATTCTGCTATGAATTATATTAAATATGCTGGAAGAAAACAATATAAATATAAGAAAGGAGAAGAAAATATTATTAAAAAACTAATGAAGTTTTAAAAAATGGAAATTCAACAAAGGTTAATAAAAGTAAGAGATTTAATATTATTTTCAATAGGATTTATAATAGGTTTATTTCTTGTTACTTTAGTTACAACTAAAAATTATGAAAATGCTTTTAGAGAAAGCTTATTAATAATAATTTTTACTGGATTAGCAATAGCTTTTGTTTCAAGAAAGGTATGAGTGAATAAATAAGATGAATATTTATAGTATAATATTTGAAATTGTAATTTTATTTATTATGGGTTATCCTTTATATAAAAGTATAAAAAGAAAGCAAATAATCTGGAGTTTTGTATTGATGTTTAACTTCTTTGTATTAGGTTATTATATGCCTAGTTATGAGGCAATTATGTTACCCCTGATTTATTTAGTGAAATATAAATACTTTAAAGATAAAAACTTTAAGAAACAAAAAATAAAATGGTGGGGTTTTATAGTAATAGCATTATCTGTAGTTTTATCTTTTTTCTTTTTAGTTCCTATTGATCCAAGTAAACCCATAGATGTAATAGTAACTAGTTTATTGATAGGATATATTGTCAAATTAATTCTTAATAACCAAGAACAACAATAATTTAAATAATATTAATTTAATAGTAATAACAAAATTATAGTAATATTTAAATACTTATTAAGTTATTAGAATGTTCTAACTAGGTTAATATATTTGTCCTGTAATAACTTAGAGCCATTATAAATTGTATTTCTTGTTATTTTTCTAATATTATTTAAGTACCTCTAAGTATTTAAATTTAACCCTTACGAAAATGGTGCTAAGATAAATGGCAAGTACTGTAAGTCACGTTGGTTCTGTAATTAGTGGAGCTACTGGTAAAGGTACTCCTACACATACAACTACTTCTAGTTTTGTTCAGGCACGAGAAGCCAAAGAACAAGCTGCACAACAGCAAGTAGGTGGCTATTTCTATAATCCTAAAACAGGTTTAAGTGTTAGTTCCATGAAAGATTTAACCAAAGAAGGCTGGGTTAAGTTAGGCACTCCAACAGCAGAAGGCAAACCATTATCATATACAGAATTACAAAGAAGAGAAAGTGAAGTAAAAGCACAAATATCTTCACAACAGCAAAAACAGGAATATGGAATTCCTGTATCTCAAAAAACTTCATTAGGTATGTCAGTAGTTCCAAATACACAGGAACAATTCCTAAAACAGCAAAGAGATTTTTTTATGCCTAGTATTTCTGCTAAAGAAGAAGAAAATACATATCAAGGATTGTTAACAAGTGAATATGAAAAATTACAAACAAAGGCTGCCAAGGAATATGAAACAAAAGGAAAGCTAGATGAATATGCTAGTTTATTTGGAGCTTATCATGGCAAGTATACAAGTGTTAACAAAGAACAATTTCTAAGCGCTACTTCTGATATTCAAAGAAAAGCTGAGCGTGATGTCAATAGATTAGCTTATGGTAGGATATTCCAAAATGAATTAAGTGAAGAAACAACTAAGTATTATGACATAACAAAAACAGACAAGGGTTACTTGATGACTCCTAAACAAGATGCTTTTAACCAAGTTGCTCAAGATGTTGGCTACAAAGAAACAGCTCCTGTATATTTGATTCCTAATCAAAAAGAAATAAGTGAGAAGTTAGCTCTTACTGTTCCTATATCTACTCAAGTTGCTGAAGATAAAAGTCTTTGGGAATTAATCCCTGGTGTAACTAAAGCAAATGAATTTGTAGTTTCGAAAGGTTCTTATCCTATAATGGATTGGTTAATTAGCAAAGGTGTTACAAAAGAAAGAGTTGGTAAAGTTGGTGAATTTTTAGAACCTACATTAACATGGAGAGCAACAGAACCTATAGCAAAAAAAATAAGTGATATAACTGGATTAAAAACTTATAAGGTTGGTAAAATAGGAAAAGCATTTGCAGAAAAGGAATATGAAGACATTTTTTTCCATCCTGTAACAACAGGCATGACTTTAGGAGCATTTGCTGTTCTTGCCCCAACATTAAAAGTTCTTGGTGCTAGTTCAGAAGCCTTAGGTGTTACCAAAGTAGCAAAAAAAATAATAACTAAAATTCCTGCCCCTGCTGCTATAAAGAATATTGCTAATATCCCTAAAGCTATGGGTTGGTTGTATAGTGCTAGTGTCGGAGCAAGAGTTGCTACAAGCAAAACACCTGAAGAAACACTTGGTAAAATATTAGCTAGTGAAGTAACTCCTATGGTAGTAGGTCTTAAGACTGGAGAAATGATATTAGGATCAAAAGCATTCGCTCCCAAGTTAGTCATAAAAGATATTAAAGCATTTTCTACAGTAGATACAATCTATAAAGGTATTCCTGAAGCTGGGATACCAAGAGAAGTAAAAGGCACAGTATATGCAAAAGGCAAAGGCTATGTTTCAGAAGTCTTTGGTATCAAGAGAACACCTGTTGAAATAGATATAGAAACTCCATATACTCAATTAGGAAAAACAGACCTTACTCTTAAGCCAATTAGTTCATTGTTTATTGGTGGAAAAGAGTCTCGTATTGGTGAAGGTATTACTAAAATATCATTAGAGCCAAAAAAAGCATATGTAAAAATAAAAGGTATAAGTAAAGAAGGATATACATTTCCAGATGCAAAGGTTTCATTGCCACCAGAAACAATGATGCCTAGAGAAGCTATTAGTGGAGAAATATTTTTTAAGCAAAAGCCATTAGTTACTACGTTAAGAACAAAACCAATAACAGCAAAAACAAAATTAACTTCAGATTTGTTTATGAAAACACCAGCAGACAAAACCCTTTATTTTGAAAGCTATAAAGTAGGAAAAACAACAGTTCCTGAAATAGAACAAAAAGCAATTTTTGATATTGATCAAATATTATATCATGGCACAACTGAAAAATCAGCAGAGAAGATATTAAAAGGAGGATTAAAACCAGCAGCAGAAACAGGAATATCTCGATCTCCTAAAGGAATATCTGCTGGTAAGAAAGAAGTTCTTCCAATTTCAGATTTTGAATCTGTTTATCTAACACCAGACTTTGGAGCTGCAAGAGGCTTTGCTGGTAGAGCTGTAATGGTAGAAGGTGGTAAGCCAGCTGTTTTAGAAATTCATATTCCTAAAGGTTCTATTATGGAAACTGATAATCTAGGTAAATTTTTATTTAAAGAAGTTAAATTACCTTCTGTAAAGCCAGAACAAATAAAAGGTATTGTTTCAGAACCTTCACCAATAAAAGAAATTATTAGTGGCAAACCAAAAGTTGGTTTAGGGAAAATAACATTAAAAGAGATACCTATATATGAAACTAGATTAAAAAAGGTTCCTAGTTTCTTAGACCAGTTCAAACAAAAAATAGTTGATATTTCTATGGATATTGTAAAGCCTTATAGAAAAATAAAAGTTACTAAAGAAATGGAAGACTTTGGCTGGATGAAACCATTTAAACCAACTACACCAGCTAAAGATTTTATAAATCCCAAAGTAGGTCAACCTTCTACAATATTAAAACAGCCTAAAACTATTCTAGAAAAAACAGATAAAAGCTTATTGATAGGACAAGAAGTAGGCAAAGCAGTAAGTGAAAACATTTTAGATATTCAAATAAAAAGAATGGCAAAGGTTTTACCTTATGAACCACAATTTTACCAGAGAACACCAACAGCAGCAGAATTAATATTTTTAGGTCTTCCTAAAGTTGGAGTAATGCCAAGAGCAAATGAAATAATACCTGGTGGTATTAATTTATATCTTAAAAATTTAGAAGGTAGTACTACACCAACAAAGGAACTAGAAACAGAATATAAGTTTATTAGTACTGAAAAAGGAAAAGAGATTTTTAAAGGAATAACAAGGATACAAAAACCAGAATCAGTACAAAAACAATTTCAAATACCATTTCAAACATCAATAGTAACACCTATTCAAGATTTAACATTTGAGCAAGGGCAAACACAAATCACTAAACAGTTTCAACTACAAGCTCCAGAAATATCCTTGAAATATAAACAAAGACCAAATATATTTGAAGATACATTTATAGAAACTCCACCACCAATAATAATACCACCTTTATTGCCTTGGTTACCACATGGAAGATTATTCGAGAGAGGCAAGAAAGGAAAGCCTGTTGAAGTAACACCAAAATACAAGCCAAGCTTAATGGCTTTAGAATTAGGCATTAAAGGAAAAGCAACAAAGAAAACCTTAGAGAAAAAAGAATTAACAGGTTTACAAATAAGGAAACTGCCTAAAGGTTTTAAGTTTTTAGAATTACCTAGTCTTAGTAAAGAATTTCCAACTAGAAAAATGTTTGGTAGCAATATTAAAACATTGAAGCCAATTACAAAATTAAATATTCCTAAATTGTTTGCTGGTACAAAACCAACTAAAAAAGACTTAAAGAAACTAAAGAAACAAGGATATTACTAAAATGCCAGAAGAACAGACATGGAAAGAGAAATTTGACAATGCAAGTACCTATATAGATTTTACTCCTAATGTTGGCAGAACAGAAGAAAACGTTTTGATATGGGGTCTTGATCCTAAAGAGATATTATTCCAGATAGAATGTTACTTGAG